>BNJU01003679.1_pt1 | contig 302665 bp, 390 predicted proteins | sample 8539281 | NCBI WGS metagenome assembly BNJU01 (sample SAMD00202456, study PRJDB9452) | human saliva metagenome | isolation source: human saliva | place: Japan | reverse complement strand
CAAGATTGCTGAAAAAAATGCTAAATACTAAAGCAGTATTATTAGTTTTACAATAGTAAAAAATTATAAACGACAAGTATTTTTCTTTAAGTAAGCAAGACTATCAATTGAGAACGGTTCCTTTATTTTTTATTAATTAAATTGATTCTCACTTATATCATAATCCAGCTAAAACCTCAATTTCTCCATTTTCATAAGACGAAAAGCCCGTAACAACCTCATAGAGGCAAATCCTTGATGCATTTTCTCCGACAGCGAACTTGACCCTGCACCATGCGCGTTTCATCATCAGTAGGGCATCCAGCACAGTCATATACTACTTTAAAATATAATCGAAATTATCGTTTGTTAACCGAGAAATTAAAACAATATCTCTACTCTTTAAAATAATTCTCATCTAACAATTTGTTTTGTCCATCGTGTGTGTCTATAAAAGTAATCGTAATTACTTCTATGTATTTATTCACAATATGAATAATCTCCCATCCATACAGCAAACCAGTACAAAACATAATTTCCTTCAACCTGTTCAAAACAACTCCATATTTTCAGAGTGATTAAAATTTTGAAGGTTATTTAGAATTATGTCTTAAAGATGTTGAGGTATAGCATATTTGCCGGCGAAATCGAGGACTGCCAGCTAATAAATTTCTTCAATAAAATAATCAATCACATACTCACGCACATTTTATGTCCATCAACTGCCCGCCGACATAAATTTCCGCCAGCATATCACTGCACCTTCTCCACGCAAGGCATAAAGCCTTCGATATTTGAGAAAACCTGTCACTTTCATTTCGAATTTTTACTGAGAGGTGAGCTACGGCTTTGCACTACACCTGGATAGAATTGCGTCATAACTGGCAAATCCTTTTATTTTCTATCCATTAAGGTAATTCCTTCTTTTATGGACTCATTTATAAATTGCGAAAGAAAATTCTCATTTGCGAGTTTGCAAATTTGTAGCCTGCCAGATAGCTTGGTTTCACCTCCAATTTTGTTGAGATATGTGTTACAAAAATCGCCAACAACTGAATAGGGCTTTGTAAATCCTTTCCGCTCAGTTCAGCTGTTTCGTCCAGTTTTCTTTCCAGTGTGAAACTCGACCTGTTGTGAACGCGCTTTCCTGGGAGATCTTTCTTGCGGAAACAGCGACGTATGCCAAAAATTGCTGAAATCGTAGCATTTTTCCAAATCTCTGTGAATAACTCATTCCATTTTACGACAAGGTCTGCCTTTCTTCGCTTGAAGATGGGACAACGAGCACCTCCAGGACTTCCATACAGAAAGTATAGGCTCCACGTCCATTAGCTTGTCTTTACATTTAATTTTGTATTCTGGCGGCTGGTAATTTATCAGCAAATTTTCCATACTGCGAATAATTTCCATCATACTGAAGATGTTCAATTCGGACTTTCCTACCGAGTTTTTCAGTTTCCCATTGGCAACTTTATTTTTCTTGGTTCCAGCATAAAGAAAGTATCCCTACTATGCCCGATGCAGAGAATTGCAATGTTTGTTGGACATTTCGCGAATTTTATTTCACCAGAGTACCACATTTTCAACTAAAATACTATTTTGTTATTTCCAGAATCAGATTACTTTCATACTTACTACAAATTTTGTATTAAGTCGGTATTCTCCTCCAAGAGCTTTCTGATTTTATGCCTGATTTTACGCGCATTAGCTGATTTAATTTATCCAGTTCCAATGTGCGTGCTCGACATATAATTTTATTTTTGGATCAGCACAGCGAGAATGAACTCATCTTAAACACTTCTGAATCAGAAAAGTATTTGTAGGTCGTGTTTAGTTTCGATCCTGGAAAATGTTCCAGCTCCTCCTTCTCCAAACTGCACATTTGGAATGTTATCGAGTTTTCCAGTTTAGATTAGGAGCATCCTTTTCACGCTCATCTGCCACTCGTTCAATGATAATCGGATTTAATCCAGCTTCGGCAGCACAAGTCAACAAAAATTCCAGCAGGTCCGCTTCCGACAATAACAGGACGTTTCACATTTTCATTTCTGCAAGCTCTCAAATTTTTCCCAGAATAAGGTCAATTCTTTCAGTACATTTTTACATTTTCAAATCTTCTTTTCCGTTTCCTCATCAAAAGTTGAAGGAAATATCCGCTGCATAAACAACACAACACCCTTATCTCTGGCATCAATCGCTTACTGTCCTGCGATTTCAAAATGACTTCAGCCATTTCTCATTGATCTTTTGTAAAGCCTGTAAACTGTCTTTTGAATCATTTCATGATGTTTTACAGTGGCATTTTATAGATTATTTATTCTAGAATCATTTTTCTCCCTAATTTAGCTAGATTGTTTTAAAAGCTGCAATATTATCATTTTAAATAGTAAATTGCTATAAATCTATTTTAGCAATAGAGTTAAAGTAAATAATTTATAAAATGTGATGATAGTATGGATTCTAGCAACATTTTAAAGTATACTGTTTTAAAGATTAAGCCTCTAAAAATATCCAGAAGTCCAGGCCCATACAACAAGTGCTAAATCCGCCCACGCATTCTGCGCAACGTCCAGTATTTCCCCAGCTTTAAAATACAGATTTTTAACTCCTCGATTCCGTATCTTCCAGATTAACTTCACACTTTAGAGGAATACCTCCGGCAGCGGTAACCTGGGACGCTTTAAAGCTGGCTGGTATCAATACTTTTTATTCCTATATGCAAAGAGTTGCGCTGTAATTTACAAATTTCAGTTGTCTCGTCGTGTCTCGATGAGTACTTTTGATACATTATTCCCATGATTCTATAGCTCGCAAGTATTACTCCAGTTTTTGTTGACAACTCCGACTGCGGGTCTTCCTGCCCATTGTAAAATTCTTGTATATGTTGTCCGGCATCAAACTCAAAATTTCAAAAATTTCATCATGTAGTGTAAATTTTGGCATATCAATTTCTAAATTCTACATTTTATAAATTGACATACGAAATGTTTAAAGACTACATTTCCAGAAATACCAAAATCGAGTAAATAGCGACCTCCCTCATCATAGTACAAATCTCACCGTTTCTGGCCTGCTCCAAAAGCTGTAATGACATCCGACTTTATCCCTTTTAAACGCTTTGATGTCTTTTTCTGCTACTTTAATTTACTGCGCAATGTGTAGGCGTTACTCGTAACTGTATGTACCCAAGCTGCTTTTCGCCAGCTCATAGCCCGCTCCCGCTTTGAGCCAAGTTCAGGATACGACTTCTCCACCAGCTGGTGCAGCTAATTACTTTTAGCAATTATCTGTTTTTGATTTGCTCAGACATTGTCTTATCATTGTTTTCACATTTCCAATTTTACTGTAACATAAAAGAGTCTGTAATTATCTCTATCTCAAAGACTCTTGTGCAGGCCATCTGAGTCCATCGCAATTGATGCAGCTTTGTCCGCTAGTGGATAAAACCTTTCCCACGATTTTTCTTTCATTAGACAATTCGGCTTCTTCATCTTCTATCCTCTATTCAGCATCTCGTGAAGTAAAGCTTTCCCAAATCTTCATCAAGCAAAGCAGGTATCAATTCCAAAATACCTTTTATTTGAGCATTCACATTTAGTCCAAAAGTTACATCGTCCATTTCCAGTTGTCAGAACTTTTTCGTGATTCCCTCCTTTCTCCAGATGACCATACCTTTTCCTTTGTAGTACATCGCTGAAACGTAAAACCCGAAGCGCCACTCTCCAATTATCGCTAGTTTCTCTTTTCATCTTATGATTCCATTCTCTAAATATTTATTATAATAAAATTTTAATATTTTTCTATCTAATTACCTAATTAAAAAGCCGAGTTGCCTCCGTAAATACAAACGTAGCTAGTGCTCGTTTTTGTATGAAAGAAGTCTAAATGTAGAGATGAAGTCTCTATTAGATACAGTTATTTATATATACATATATGTTTTGTCAACATTACCATAGCCCTTTATTTATTCAATAATTTATAGATCTCCAGTGCACTCCCATTTGTAGTATATCACACATCACAAATACAGTGAAAGGCGGATTTTTATGATGCAACGATTAATGCGGATATGATTCAGACAATCGATTATCAGTTATTTTATTATTAATCTGGGATAAAACTTAGTAAAAGAAAGCTAATGAAAAATATTGACATTCCTGCACCTGCTGATCGGTGGATATATATTTTCGATACTTGTGTTTGAAGACAGACAACAGAAGTAGAAATTAAGTCTGATGCATACACTCATTCCTCTGGTAATGTTTGTCACAAGCGTAGAGTTTAATGTAAGTCTTTAAAGTTTTGTGCAGTGGAGTTGCTATCTATTTGTTGCCGCAGGATTACAGTTATGCAAAATTTAGTTGCAGTAGCACCTCAGGATCTGGTAGAATTCCACCATTATTAGCTATTTAATGACAGGTCGACACCCATGACTGGGAGTGACATGGTACATCGGCAGCAGTGACTCTGCGCGTGAAACGCACAGGCCCTATATACAAAAGGCGCAAATGCTATTACGCAACTGCAACTCGCTTTTGAGCTTATTGCTGTGACTCTGCATTGATGGACCCTAGTGCCACCAGGCTTATTAATAAACACAGAAACCCTTCCTAGACATTTCAGCCAAAAGACAAAATAAAACACCATAAAATGAAGATATTGACAGAAGAAGCATTGAAAAGACAAAAACTCTTTATCTTGACGGAGAGCGTTTTTCAATGGCATTTTCTATATTTTAGTCAGCTATAGAATTGACCTAGTTTATCAATGTTACCTGATTATCTTAGTAGCGTATGACATAGAGCACATTTTCCAATTTGCATTGGACGGTGATTGCTATGCGGCAATTATAAGAAATTTATCAGATGACATAAAATTTATGCGAATGCTCCAGAACAAAAAGAAATAAAGTATCTCTTGAAAGATGTGGCGCTTAATAATTGGTTTTAGCAATGGCATTAGTGGATACGAGCGTGGGTACTGGGAATTAGTGACCTGGCACTACCTGTGTTTATTCCTATTGATTGCACAAGTGTGTTACAGACTTACATTGACGCATGTTGCAACATTTAGAGCAATGGGATCAGATTATGATGCGGCTGTAATGGTTTCGAGACATTGCAGTTTTGGAATGGGGAGCAACCCCAAACAGGTTTCAATATGGCTCCAACAGAAAATGTAGGTGTTTGACTCAAAATGGCGTTCTTTCCTAGATTCCAATGCTGGCTCACTTTTTATCGATTTTGCAAACATCAGCATCATCACGATATTTACACAATTTTTCCATAACTACAGAAGAAGAACTCAATACTTAAGCTTTTTCTATTTAAATACTGATCTCAAACTCCAACATATCTTTTCTAATATCCCTATCAAAAAATTTCACTAAATTATTCGATTCCGTCTGAATCAAAACAATCTTGCTATCCAACAAAAACCTTTTTATCTGATCCATTTCCATTCAAAGTATGTTCTTTTAAAAAGTTTATCAAGTCATCTGCTCTATTTAGAAAATTATTAACAGAAATATTTGAAAATCTTTTATCTGAAATAAATCTTTTCATAAATACTGTTGCATTTTGTCAATTCGTATTCGTCCTTTTTCCACAGCCGTAGTTTTTTGAAAACCGATCAAGAACTTCTGCATACTAGCATATCATTTGGTCTTCAAAAGTTGTAAATGGTCTAAAAGTCAATCGCTACATTGCTCATCGGATGCCAGCTTCAAATCCTTTTGCTCCTAACAACTTTTTGAGCTGTTTTGCGCATTATGAGTATACTCAGTGGCAGGCTTTTTATAATATTTGCTTCCATAAGTTTTATCTGATACCGATTTTTCAGGACAAATATTATTAGCAAACATATTTATACATACTTGATACACCATACGTTGTTTCCTATCTCATCAATTCCTTTTTACAAACGGAATATTAACTTTTGCATATATATATTTTTCACAATGTATTCCATGATCCCGTGTGTCATCCCAACTAACTGCAATCTACTTCGGATAAACATGATTTTTGAAATTCTCTAAGACACTTGGCCTTGCTTTCCGGAGTTTTGATACATATTTTGCAGGAATATCAGTATCCACGTGATTCACAGCATATCTAACTACTTTCAAACCTTCTAACTTAACACATCATAAGTTATGTATTCTCTTGGAACTAAAAATTAAAGCTAATTACTTTTGAAAGTTTTCCATCTTTTCTTTCCTTTGCATAATGCACCAAAAAGTCACTTGGAATTTCTCTTGCCAGTATTTATCAACTTTAACATGAATCGTATTTTCGTCAATGTATTCGTAATGTAAGACTGCATTTCCTTTTGCAATAGCAGATCCCGAAGTAATCAGTTCTATTGTAACCAGCCCACCACCTTCACCATTAAATATCATTTCAAGTCCTTTTCAATCTGCTCTTATGTTCCATATTCAACAAGCGTCTGCAAGACCAACGCTCCTCACTTCAGTTCTAAGTGTAATAGGAACTCCATACTTCCAGCAATTCTCAATGTTTCCTGAATTTCAAACTGACTGTCCTTTTCTTCCACCAGTTTCTCAGAAAGAAAAGATGTACAAAAGTCCACGTTTTTAATATTACTCCATTTAGCTCTCTACGAAAGATAGTTCATTAAATTTATTTTCTTCAATATTTTCCATTTGAAAAACATCATTAAATACCTTTTTATATTATCCAAAAATCCTTCTGTACTCATTTTTAATAAATTTTCATTTGTAATCATTTATGTCCTCCTCAGTAAATATCTTCCATAAAAATATAACAATATTACATCAAAAACCAGTTTAAAAACTAATCTTATTATTTATCCATATTCTAAATATTTCCAGCAATTTCATTTTTGTATGAAATAAACAAACTACTTGGTTTTAAAAATAATTTGTTTATAGAATTATCACTAGTATAGCATATATATCAACTCCAGTATGAATAAAACTAGAGCTTTTAATTTTATTATAATCCAAAGTGCATCTTTCATTGTATACAATCCCGCTCCCAAAAAGAAATTCTGCAGCTCTAACTGCACCATCTGAAAAACATCTTTCTAGACAATGTCTTCGTGCTTTATTTCAATAATTTCATCATTTTTGCGTAAATTATCGTATGTTCTTCAACAATGTTCCCACCACGTATGGCGTGAACTCCTATTTCTTTTTCAGCACGTTTGCTGTCCTTCCCTTCCGTAAATTGTTCTGTAATCTTTTTCCGTTATCGTCCAAATTTTTCCTTTACAATTTCGCAGCAACGTATTTGCTGTTCCACTTGGTGCATCAATTTTTCGATTATGATGTTTTTCGATTATTTCAATATCAAAATCCTTCTAATAATTTTGTTGCAAAAGCGCTACTATTTTCATTTACAATATTTTACTCAACTGAAAGTGTTTAGTTGCCTTAATTATCGGTATTTGATTTGCTGCTTCTTCAATTTTCAGTTTGTCCTCTGAATGTCCAGTTGTAGCGATTAATACTGGAACTTCTTTACTAATTCCCGCTTCCTAGCACATCCTCAAGCAGACTGAAATGTGAAAAATCATAATCGCATCAAAATCTATATTATTTCCGTTCAAATTTTCAAAATCTCCATTTCCAAGCGGATCAACCAGCCAACAAATTCATTTCCGAGAATTTATTACTGATTCTTTTACGTACTGAGCCACTACCCAGCACCATATACTATTATTATCTATTCGATTTCTCCTTATAATTTTTAGTTCAGCTCAAAAGCTGATTTTACTATAAAGACCGAAAAATTCGGTCTTTTTCTCATATTATTTTTATTATTATTTTAAATATAAAAACATATTTAAAACTTCCAAATTTTTATTTTCGCACGAATTACTCCATACGATAGCCATCTGGATCTGTCACAAAATAATAATGTCCTGGTTTTTCCAGGTAGTCTATAAGATCTGTTGTTGACATCCTAATGCTTTATGTTTTTCATTATCTCCTTCAAGATCGTCCGAAGCAATTGTACAGATGTGAGAAACCATCACCAATTGTAGGATGGACCGTGACCATAATTAAAGTCAATTCAATTTCAAAGCTTTCTCCTGGAAGAGTCAAATACAACAGTAAATTTATGCTCTGGATCCATACGACGATCTTCCTAAAATCCAAATGCTCATAAAATTCAACAGATGCTTCTAAATTTTCTACACGCAAACAAGCATGCAGCATATGTAACATAGCCATTTTTGTCTCCTTTTTACTTCTTTTTAATATGATAGCCTAATAAATAGTAAAAATATTATACTAGACCTAATATCCTTGTTAAAAATAGCTTTATCTTATTTATTAATTTTTCCAATAATCCAGTAAAATACAAGCTCCTACTACAGATACTAGAATACTGTGAAGATTTAATCCTATATCAGCTCTATAAAATTAAAAACTACTCCTCCAATAAAAGCTCCTATTATTCCTGTTACTATATTAGCTATTACTCCCATTGAAGTATTTTTTCATTATATATATACTAGCTATCCACCCAGAAAGATCCACAGCATTATCCATGCTATAATTCCCTATTTATCTCCTCCAATCATTTGTGATTTAATTGTTAAAATTTTAACTACTTCTTGAACCGCTCATATCAAGTTTAAGATGAGAAGTTTTCCTTTTATTACTTTTCTTTCAATTATTGATTCTGAAGCTCCAACTTTTGTCAATCTTTCTATTACTTCAATTATACTCGTCATCTTCATCCAGACGTGCATCAGGCAATCCTAATGCTTTCTTCCTTCAGGCGTAGAAACTGGCGTATTTATATATTTTATTAATTGATTTGTATTCCCATCTCAATCTTACAGTTCCCCATAACAAATCTATATTATCGAAACTTTATCGTTTGGGAAATAGCTTCTGCAGAACGTGCAACTTCAGAGAAGTTTCCATATGCATCTTCATATCCGATAGATACTTTATAATTCTGATTTACATCAATTTCAGTTATATAATGTGACCCTATTCTTTCATGTCTTATAATTTTTCTGTACTCATATCCATCTTTATAAAGTTTTATGATAACATTGTCAACTATTCCATTGATTTGATGCCAATCTTCAAATGTATCGTCAGTCATGTTTCCCAGTATATAAATAATGTTGTAGGATTTTTGGCATTAATACGATTTCGTCTACAAAATATGCTCGAGCAATGGAGCCTTGTCAAAGTAAATATCTTCATGATTTGATTTTTCCGTCAAATTCTACACCTTTGCAAATTTTGAACGATTAATTTCTGTTTCCACGTATCTACGTTTAATTTGGTCTGAGTGAAATTTTTCATAATTAAATTCAGGTTCTCAAAAATTCTTCTGTATCTTTTTCCTAAATTTCTAATAACTTTCTATTGATAAAAATTTCTATAAAACGTTCTATTTCTTTTCATTATGAAAATATTTAATTAACGTTTTTCAATAATTCTTTTTCAATAATTTCCATTGAGATAAGATTTTCTAATTTTAATTACACTTCTGATTTCTGATCAATTTTTCGTTAGCATACATTTCTGTAATAACTTCTATTTCTATTCTTTTAATTGTTCATTCCATTTCCACCTTTTTACATTATGATTGATTAAAATAATAGTAATGTATTTACTCATTTCTTTAATTTTTGATTAATAAAATAATCAATAAAACATCGAAAATAAATACATAAACTTAAAAGTATATTGATTAAATATAGCCTTTCAAATTTTTAAATTAACTTTAAAATTTGTTTTAAGTATGTATTACTATAATTTCATTTATTATACCATATAATTTTTAAATTATTTATTTTCTAGTTAAATTACTTTGAATCCGTTTTTAGTTCCCAAAATATTCTGCTCTTCTACTTTTCGATCTCTTTGCCCTTTCGATTGCGACTTCCCTCGCCATTCTTTCCACTTCAGCTTTAGTTGCTTTCAACCATATTTACTCCTAGAATGACAACTGTATCCTGCCTAACTTCCAGAAAATCACGCCTCCAGATAATATGCGACATCTTCCTTATCCTTTTCACGAACCAGCATTTCTCCACACCAATTGGGTTATATAATTAGTGTGCTTTGGCGAGTATTCCAATATCCCCGCTTTCAGTACGTAATTTCACTAAATTCAACAGGTCAAAAACAAGTCTTTCTGGAGTCACTGCTTCAAAATAAATTCCAGTGCCATAAATCCTCCTTTTCCACTCAGAAAATTTTAGATTATATTACTCGAACAGCAAGCTCATTTTTATTTAGTCAGTTCGATTTTTAAGCAGTTTGAAGTATAGTTTAGTCATAAGGGAAATTTTTACTTTAATTTAATTATTTATTGAAAATAAATATATTTTAAAATTGTATATAAAAAATATATTCTGAAATCACAAAAACTATTCTGCCATTAATTCTCTGGCTTTTGCTGCATCGTCTATTGTCCCAACATATAAGAATGCTTGTTCTGGCAAAATCATCAATGAAGTCCGTCTCAAAATTTCTTTTAAATCCACGGTGATATTGTTTTCTGACATGTTGCCTATTTCACTTCATGTAAATTGTTCTGCAACAGAGACGGCTGTGAAAAAGAATCTTTTAATTTTTCAGCACGGTTTACTGTTAATTTATCATTTTCATCCAGCTCATCCATTCCCAGAATTGCTATAATATCCTGTAATTCCTTATATCTTTTGCAATACTTTCTGAGTTTCTGCACCATTTTATAATGCTCATTTCCAACAATTTCAGGTTCTAATATTCTTGAAGTTGAATCAAGCGGATTCACTGCTGATAACTCAAGCGACGTAATTTGTCTTGATAATACGTTGTTGCGTCCAAATGGGCAAATGTTGTTGCTGGTGCTGGATCTGTCAAGTCATCTGCTGGCACGTATGCAGCTTGCACCCGGATGTAATCGAAACCTGTATTTGTCGATGTTATTCTTCTTTGAAAGCTCCATTTCAGTTGCCAAATTTGTTGATATCCACGGCTGATGGCATTCTTCCAAGTGGTGAAACATTCGAACCTGCGCTGAGTAAATCTGAATATGTTATCACATAAATAAAAAGTACTGTTTTGTCCTTCTGCCATCTCTAAAATATTCTGCCATCATCAAGTGCTGTAGTCCAACTCTTAATCTTGCTCCAGGTGGCTCATTCATTTGTCCATACACTAACGCTGTTTTATCAATAACTCCACTTTCAGTCATTTCATTATACAAATCACGTCCTTCACGTGTACGTTCTCCAACTCCTGCAAATACAGAAAGTCCTCCATGCCCTTTTGCAATATTGTTAATTAACTCTTGGATTAAAACCGTTTTTCCAACTCCAGCTCCTCCAAACAATCCTATTTTTCCACCTTTTTAAAGTATTTAGTGCCAATAAATCCATCACTTTTTATTCCTGTTTCTAGTATTTCAGAATCAGTTCCTTGTTGCTCAAATGACGGTGCATCTTTTATGGATAGATTCTCTTAAAACATCTTCAATCCAGTTTTTCGCCTTCATCAACTGCTTCTCGAGAACATTGAAAAATTCTTCCAAGTGTCGCTCTTCCAACAGGAACTTGAATCGGTTTTTCCAGTATCTACAACTTCCAGTCCACGTCGTCAATCCTTCTGTTCCAGTACATTGCAACTGCTCTTAGCAACATTATTTTCCATTATGTGCATGAACTTCAGCTACTAACTTTTTCACCTTTTTCGTTGTACACTTCAGTGCATTGAGATATCTGAGTAATTCTTTCAAATTTTACATCTATAACTTGGTCCAATTACTTGAACTAATTTACCTTTATTCATCAACTAAAGTTTGACCTCTCTCTAATTTTCTGCTTTTGATTCTTTAATTTTGTATAGTATTGTACCCTAAAGAACCGCTTATACTTCGGTCAATTCTTGTGTTATTTGTCCTTGTCTTTCACGATTATACTGCACTTCCAGATTTCTTATCATTTCAGAAGCATTGTCGTTAGCCTGTTTCATTGCAGACGATTCGCTGAATATTCACTCTGCTGAGTTTTCCAGTAATGACTGATACGTTTTATATTCAGAACTGTGGCACAAATCGGATTTAATAACTTCTCTCCTCCGATGGATCAAAAGATATATTTCCTTGTTGGCAATCCTTCCTCAATTGGAGCTAAATCTTTTTCAATTTGAATATTATATTCAATTGCTGATAACAAATTTTGAATAAATCATGATAAACTTCATCATAAAAATCATTTAAATAAAATTGTACCACATCTTCACTAATCCCAGTTTCAAACATTGTTTCGGGGAATCATTTGTGTATATTCACTGTCAACATTTATATTTCATTTTTACAATATTCCTTCGCTTTTCTTCCTATTGTCACACAGAAATTTCCTTGCCTTCCTTTTCAAACTGCTTTTTCATATTTTTCAAGTCTTCTAAAAAGTATTTGAATTAAAACTCCACAAAGCACGATCTGATGTCATCACAATAATACCGACTCTTCGACTTCTGATTTTTCCATCAAAATTACAAATTTATTTCCTGTAAGACTTGCAACCAGATTATCAGCCTCATCTCACAGCACGTGCATAATTTCTTGATTTTAGTTAATACCTGAAATCTTTAAATTTGGTAGAATACAATATTCATCGCATTTGTGATTTGACTGGTACTTTTACGCTGTCAATACGTTCCTTTGATTTCTTTCATATTTGCTACCATATTTTTCACCTGCTTTACCAGACATATTCTTTTTATAATTAACTTCATTCATCAAGCCCATTTTCAAGTCATCATCCAACGACTTTTTCTCAAAATTTCATTTAAGATATTTGAATCATTTCTAATTGCTTCTATTAAATCTTTTTCAAATACTCTCACTTTTTCATTTGGAACATCATCAAAATATCCGTTTGTTACACAATAAATGAAATTACTTGTTCTTCAACTCTGTACGGACTGTATTGCGGCTGTTTTTAACACTTCCATATTTTGAGATCCACAGTTTACGCTGATCCTTGCAGCTTTATCCAAATCTGAGCCAGGTGTGTGAATGCCAAAAGTTCGTTATATTGGGCAAGTTCCAGTTTTACCTGCGAAGACGCTTGCATAGCCTTGATTTGTGTAGCTCTCCAACCCGTGATACAGAAACTCGCATTTGTTGGTCTGATCTGAATTAAATCAAATCTGTTTCAAGAATATTTGTCCATCTGTTATCGAAATGACATTTGTTGGGATGTATGCCGAAAATATCTCCAGCACGTGTTTCTACACTGGAAGTGCAGTGAGTCGAACCTCCACCCAATTTATCACTTAATCTGCTCTTTTCAAGAAGTCTTGAATGCAGATGAAAACATCTCCTGGATATGCTTCCTTCCCTGGTGGACGTTTCAATAACAATGACATTTCCACGATAAGCCACGCGTGCTTTTGATAAAATCATCGCAAACTATCGGTACATCTTTCCCTGATCCATAAAAATATTCACCCATAGCGACTCCTGAATATGGTGCCAAATATTGAAGCGGTGCGATTCGATGCAGTTGCGCAACTATAATTGTATTCCAATGCACCTACTTCTTCTAATTTTTATAAATTTGTGCAACAGTCGATCTTTTCTGACTCAATTGCAACATGCAACACATAAAACATCGTTATTTTTGATTTATAATGGCATCAATTGCGATTGCTGTTTTTCCAGTTTGTCTATCTCCAATTATCAATTTCCTCTGCCCTTTTCCAATCGGAAAACATTCCATCTATTGCCTTTTTATTCCTGTCTGCATAGGCTGTGTAACAGGTTTTTCTTGCGATAATTCCTGAAGCCTGTCGCTCAGTGGCATATTTATCAGCTGTTATAGAGCCTTTTTCCATCAATAGAGTCCCAAGTGCGTCAACTATCTCTTCCAAGCAGCTCATTTCCAGCTGGAACTTCGCTACTTTTTCCCACTAATCCTTTACTATGCTTCCTTCTTTTTATACCTTGTGTTTTTCCAAAATTACTGCTCCAATGTTACTTTCTTCAAGTTTAGTGCCATTCTGACAGTTCCATTTTTCAAATTGCAGAAGCTCTCCTGCGCTAGCGTCGCTCAATCCGTAGATTCTGGCAATTCCATCTCCTACTTCAAAACCGTTCCAGTATTGGAAATATCCAGTGAACTTTTGGTACTTTTCGATTTCGCTTCGGATTATTTTACTTATTTCTTCTAGCTGATTCTCAAGAAAAAGCACCTCCGTTTCTAAAAATTTTTCTTTATTTCCTCAATTTGATTTTTATAGAACCGTTAATAACTTCATTACCAATTTTTAAAATTCCTCCGCTAAATTATTTCCTTATCAACTTTGACATTTAAAGACAATCTTTTGTGTATTTTCAATTTCTGTACTAACTGTTCTCTTTGTTTTTCTGATAGCTCTTTTTACCAAATATAGCAGTTACTGAAGTTTATTTTTTCTTCATAATGAGTTTTAAAAATAATCTTTTATTTCTCCGATTAACGATAATCTTTTGCTTTTTACAATATATTTTATTACTCCAAGTGATTCCTTGCTTGTATGGTTAAAAGATTTTTCAAAAGCTTTTCTTTTTAGAAAACCTCAAGGATCTTCCAGATTTTTCTAAATTCCTCACTTTCCTCATAATTTTCCATAAGAATATTCAATACTTCCCTAACTTCATTTACACTGTCAGAAGATTTTCACATAATACAATTGCTCCTGCATATCTTTTGCAAATTTTCATCATTAGTCATTTTAATCTCTCTCATCTCATTAATAAACTTATGTAGTAGTTGCATCTTGTTTCTCGTCGATACTTTTTCCTTAATAATTTTTCTGCAAGTTCAACTGCCATGTTCTCCAACTTCCCTTTTGAAGTTCCAGTTGGCATTTTGACGCATTTTTCAATATCGGCCTTCTGCTTTCATCATCATTCTTTCACGATTACTCATCGCTTGCGATATAATTTGTATCTTTTCTATCGTCCGCCTGTCTTTTCGCTTTTATCAGAATATCGTTTGCGTCTTTTGGATTCTTTTTCAATTTTTCCATTGTTTTTCTGTTCTTCTAATTTTTCTTTTCATTTTCGACAATTTCCATTTCAGATAAAAAGCTAATTTCTTTTCTATCTTCAAGCACTTTGCCGATGCAAAAGTTCGTGATAGACTAATACTATAAAGTTTATTATTTGAATAGCCATCGTAAAGTCTATGTTTACTAATTTTGCTCCTTCATTCATTTTTACTCCTTATTAATTCTATTTTTGTTCCTTTTATATATATAGCTCCATTAATTTAACATTGAAAAACTGGCTGGTTGATAAATTAGTTCCTCTTCTTTATCTTTCCTTTTATTACAAACTTAAATAAATAACTGTATTGATTATATGGTGAAACCAAACTTTTTTATCAAAAACTTTTTATCCATTTCATTTTTCTGCTGGTGTTTTTATCAAATCTTTTAAATGATACACTTCCATTATTCCAGATGTTCCATTCCATCTTATATGATTACCAATTTTCTCGTTATCAAAATTTTTAACATTCGATTTCATGTAACATTAATCCATGCTAGTCTTCATTTTCCTTCTTACAGTTCTTTCTTTTGGAACTTTAGAATCAATAGTAATTTTTCTCTTTTACTGGAGTTGCTAAATATCACTTTTACATTCTCAAGCTCAATTTCAGGATACTCCAGTTCACACACAAAGCTGATGTCCATTTTAGTAGATTTAGTCAGTTTTCCATTACTATTAGTATCACCGATGTTAATTTCAATATAAAGAAACCCTATAATTTTTGAGTAGACACTGACGAAGCGGTGAAAGTACTCTTTCTTCTTCTTTTCTTTTTCTTCTGTTAAGGTTTTCCACTTTAACATCATTTTCAATTTCTTCATTTTGTTTTAAGCTCTGATTATTTTCGAATCATTTTGTCAGTCGGTTTTGAAAATCTTCTAGTTTTGTCAGCATAAGCTTTTTCAATTTCATCCTTCTTATCTTTTATTATCTTCTTAGAATTTACATTTATTTCTGCAATTTCTTTATTTATAATTATTTTAGAATCCTTTCCTTCAGAATGAGTGCCGAAGATGGTTCATGCAATTTTTATTTTTATTTCTACTTTTCTTTTCTGTATTTGCTGGTCTTGCCTGTTTATCTTGCCAGCGAGTACATTAGATGAAAGTTGACTTTGTTTAGCACTTTAAAGTACTCTCTTTAGAGCACTAGAACTCTTTGAATTTGATGTATATCGTTTGAGTATTCGATGTGGTTTTTGCTCCTGTGTCGGAATTATCTGAGTCTGATGCACTTTCAAAAGCCGAATTTTGAAAACATTGCTCAGATAAAGCTGACAAACAGTTTACCGTTATAAATTCTTCATTGCTCACAAACTCCATCTCTTCTCTAATATTTTTATCCTTTACGAAAATTAACAAGAATGCTATAACCAATGCATAAATTAAGCTGATGACTCAGCACTGCCAATCACTGTAATTAATGTCTGCACATATCCTGTTTGGCTTCAGGCTGTCACCGAAACTGCAGCTTCTACTGCATATCCGGTTGCAATTCCTCGTTCCTAATCCTGCTCCAATTCACTCCTACCGCTGCAGACCTGCTCCTAATAAAGACTGCGCAGATATTTACCGCATTCTATTCAATCCTCCTGTTTTAATTGATTGTACAATTTTATTTTAAAATTTTACTCTTCTTCAATTCACACTTCGTGCACATAGACTCATGAAAGTGACTGTAAATACAAATGCTAACTGGTACAATCCCAATACGTAAATCCTGGATAAAAGCTGTATAAGCATCGTATGCCATCCGACACAGAAAACAAGAAAACTTCCTTCAGTACATCATCATGTGTGTCAGCGGCTGAACCATCCCTAACGTCCCATGTAGACTGCTTATAAAAAGCCAACAATTAGAATTGCAAGCATATTTCCGAAATAACCCGCATTGATGGTGCATGCGCTGATATCTACCCCATTTTAGCAGGGTATACACAGTTCACATTGGACCATGATGTTTTACATGCCCTTTTCAATCCATGCTGTTTTGACAGAAACCGGGCAAGAGCGTCACAGTACTATAAGTGATAATCCTATTGTTGTGAATGGATCGGCTGCTGGAGTTCCGTGAAATATTAATCGTTTTAAACTCCTCACTTTTCTGTTACTCCATCATAACGAATAGGAAATAAAATGTACTTAAGTTTGAAGAACGTATAAATGAGACAATGCTAAGATGGGTATATAGTTTTATAAGTCTTTCAAATGTGGTCATGTATTTTCAATAAAATGATATACTCCTTCCATTATAATCTGCATCTACTTGGATTTCTCAACATATATTGCCATCCCTTTTCTTACAAGAAATATAACTATAAGCATACTCGCCCAAGTATCAAGCACTGTGCTGACTAAGTGAAAATCTAAAGTTTCACAGAACAAAGTTAAAATAATGCGGTGCTTTGCTACAACGGAACGTGATTCAAATGCTACTGGTAGAGTGTCGAAATAATTGATAAAATCAAGTTTATAACAATCATCATAAGAAACAGGAATCCCATTTCCAAATTTTTACTTTTCATTATTTCCTCCTTTTCTCCCAACTTTGAGTAAAGATTACTTGTTTAACACGCTTTATTATACTCCAATTAAATTCATTTTGCAAAATTTATGACTATAAGGACAGAGTATATATAGGGCAGTCATTAAAATACCACAACAAACTTTTGACTGCTAAAATATTTTACTGTGATATTTCTTTTAAAACTTCCTAATGGACATTCTCCTCCTCTCAAATATGGAATGTTTGTGCTTTTCCTACTTCATTAATTTCATGGCAAGCATTCCATCTCTATTACCTTTTCTGAGTGAACTCGTTCTTTTATGCCATAAAGCAATATCATACGCCTTTGTCCCCTGTCTTTCCACTAGCTTTGCAAAAGAGTGTGTATAACGCTCTTGCTTTTTATCTTTCTTCTCTGAAAAATGCTTTTGGCTCATGATGAGAAATCTTGAGCATCTCGTGGGACACTAGGACTTTGCGTCTTTGAGCCTATGTAGTCTTCCTCCGTATATATTCTTCTTATCTTCTCATACTGGTTCGACAACATCTTCGTCTGGTCTTTTCTTCTCTGGCTTTACATTCTCCTTTTCTGTGAAATTTTCATAAAATTCTCAAGTTCTTTATCGTCTCCCTTTAGCCATTTGTAAAGATTTTGATGTTTCCTTGTCCTTTAGGAAATTTCAGCTATGGCTTTTACTAAATGGAACTTGTCATATAGTGTATTAGCTTGTAAATTCCAAGCTCTCTACAAAGCTGTCTCATCCATATTCCTCCATCAGAGTTCACAATTAGTCTTTTTGTCCATATTGTATCTTTCAAGATAGTTAGTCACATACTCCGATACTTCCTCAAGCGATACGGATGCAGAAACATTACTGTGTGCTTGTCAACTGAGTTTGTTCCTGTCTGTGCAGATTTCAATTCCACGATGTATTACAACCATCCTCATATAGTATTTTACTTCTTCTACACTTCATATGATCTTCATCAATCTCCATATATATTGGCGAGATTGTCATCTCTTTTCAAATCTTTCAATATTAAGTTTTGCATTTGAAAAGAATTGACAAGATTATACACAGTAGTCCTGCGAAACACCGTGAAGTTTTGCAAGAAATAGCCGTGGCATATTGATACTCAAAAATATAGTAAAATCATCTCCTTAGAAAGACTTTTGTACCAGCCTCAATCATCAATGGTAGTGGAATGCCTCGTTTTCTTCTATACATATTTTCGACGTTCAAAAGTTACATTCCCGAAGGCAGTGGTATAGTTCTTTTAACAAAATCTTGCTTTTAAACTTATCTTTTCTTTAACTCTTTTGACATAAACTCTAAACAGCGTTTCAAAGCTTTTGTGACAAAACAGCAAACTGCTGCTCAAACTGAAATCTGAAAAGAAAAATATTTATAGTCTTTACAAGTGAAGAAAAATTTGATATTCTAATCATAGAGGAACCTACTTTCAATAGGATTTAGCGATTATATTGTAACTGGTTTCCTCTTTTTGATAGGGCGTGTCTGAAAACTCAAAATCAATGATATTTTTAATGATTAGCTAAATTTATTTTATTAAGATCATTATGCATCCTATATAAATAAAGATTTATGAACGTGCTTTAGCCAGCTTATCATGAGCGTGTCCCTATTCTGCGGAACTGTTTAAAGCTTATTAAAAACATTCCACAAGGTGCCTTTCCTTGTAGATATGGTAATCGATTCCATTTGTCCACTGCATTGGACTCGGAGGTAGCACATATCTCCCCCGTTTTCTTATATCTTCCGAACCTTTGTCCGTATCGCCTTGTCTGCCAGTATGCTTGCTGCCTTTTATGCTTAGCTGCGACAATATTTTAATTGCTTTGCGTACTGTCATGAATCTGTCCTGCAGTAAGTTTTATGTACAGCGCAGTTTTCAAAGTCCATCAACAGCTGCATGGATCTTGGTTTGTCCTTCCTCTTGCAGCTTCTCCCGATGTGCTGATTCACTTCTGAATCTTTTCGCCCTTTCAGCTCCACACTGCTCTGGTGGGCTTTTAACTGCTATCGAGTCAATGCTCAGGTTCTCATGGTCCATCTTCCATAAAATGCTCAAACATTTTAGCAGAGTTCCTCGTCACGCCATTTACAGAAACAGGAATAGACCGTCTTCCATGAACCAAAACGTTCAGGAAGGTCTCTCCACAGTACCACTGCAGACAATCCACAGCGTTTGGCATTAAAACATCAGGCGTAAATCTTTGCCTGGACGTCCTGTCTTAGCTTTGGGAAACATATGCTTTATTTTATTCCATTGTTCATCTGATATTTCATATCTTCTTTTGCATGATGAAGCCTCAGTACTTTTCTTTTATTGTATCAGACTCGAGACACTGATCAACTCATTGATTATGGTGTATTATTTGATAATCATTAATATCATGATTTTGAGTTTTCAGACACGCCCTAATTTGAAATTTAATGTACATTTATTTTCCCCTATACTCTGTCATAAATATTTTTATAACATTGACAATAATCAGAAAAATGATATACTATTTCAGTCATACTAGCCGGGGAGTTAGCGGTGCCTGTATCTACAACCCGCTTTTAGTAGAGGTGACGTCAGAATTTGAGAGTTTTTGGTGTCAACGTCTTATTTTTAAAAGTGTTGAGAAAAGTTAGTCCTGTATTGCAGAGGCTAGCGAAATGTGTCAGGTCGGGAAACGAAGCAGCACTAAGTTAGTTTCTTTAGGTTTACAGGGCTGTGTTTTTGAGCTTTTAGATTAAGAAACGGATGGTAGAATGTTTTCGAGAATTTGACGTATGACTTTTTATTTTTAGTTTAAAAATTCAAAGTTTTAATTTCTTTTTGCTACAAATGGAGGCTTTATAATAAGTAGAATCGAATGGGATAGAAAGGAGATATTAGAAAATATATAATAGATGCATTGAGATAGATCCGAGGTACTATTTTGATAAAGAAAAGCGAAGATATATATATACAATGGAAAAACTATACGGATATGCAGATTTTTATCCTGAATGATACTGCAAAATTATATTTATTAGTTCAAAGATTGAGAAATAACGGATATGGAACATTTCTTTTTAAAATATATAATTAATTGGATTACAAAGGAAAAATTTTGACTCACTAATTATAACAAATCATATGAACAATTTTCTTGAAAAACAAAGATTTATTAAAACAGAAAGCAGAGTACATAAAATAATCTGAGAGAAGTTAAAAGGCAGAAAAAACATATCTATCTTTCAAGTTTGCGATTTAGTATAAATATTGTTCTGGCTGTACTCAAAAATTGTAGCTGAGAAGATTTTTGCAGTATGTCGCTGCTCTGACGGGTTAAATTCACTTTCTGATTTAATTACGAGATGTGCTGGTTATTGTGGGATTAAAGGTTGGAGCAATCCTGAGGATAGGCGAGCATCCGTTTGGACATGGAAAGATAGAGTCGGTTTTGGTGTGATAATTGGTACATTTATAATGATAACGGCTTTTGAGCTGATAAAGATAATTTTTCAAAAGCTGATTTCTAGCGGTGAAAATAATTTGAATGTTACATTTATTCCAATAGTTATAACAGTTTTTGGCAGTTTTAATAAAATTTTTCAGTTAGCTTTTATGAAAAAGAGCTAAAATATAATAATGCCTTGATAAATTCACTTCTTGCAGATTATAAGGCATGATATTGTGATTTCTATTTCGGTTCTTGCTGGACTTCTTTTGTCAAAGATTCATCCTGCATTTGATACAGTTGTAGTTATTGTGTCAATTTATATCGTAAGCGGTTATGAACCAATAAAGGAAAATGCGTATCATATTGCATGGATTACGAGATGATGAACTGATTGAAAGAATACGTTCAGAAATATTGCGTGTGAAGAAATTGAAAATGCCCACGATTTATCGCATGACTACTTCTGGAAAAAGACATTTATATGTTTGTAGGATGTGAGAATGGATAAAAATAAGACGATTGAAGAAGCACGATATTACAAATAAAATTTCAGAATTAAGCATAAATATAAAATATAAAAGAGCTTTTTGATTCATATTGAACCTGTTTATGAAGATGATTAAATTTTTGAAATAGAAATTAAATACAGTTACTAATTTATAAAAATATAAAGAGATATAGTAAAATGATAGAAAATAAAACATAGAAATACAAGATTTTTCAAAAGAAAATATTAGTGAAAGATTCTGATTTTGCTACGAAAACAATGTTTATTCTGATTTGTGCAATGATTACTAACTTCAATGGATTAAATACAAATTCTGTTGCAGTATTATTGGAGCAATCGAGTTCTGCCACTAATGTCGCCAATTCAGTCGCTAGGATTGGGATTATCAAATGGAAATTTAAAAAGTTTATGTCACTTTTTAGATTGGGAATTTTATATTAATAAGTGTAGTAAGTTCCACTTTTATTTTTAGTAGCTTCATAAATGATGCAACACCACAGATACTAGCAAGAACTTATCCTACTTTATGGGATGTTTTTAATCGCAATTTTTGGTGGAACTGCAGGAGTAATTGGAAAAACAAATGAAGATGGTGGAAATGTAGTTCCTGGAGTAGCTAATGCAGCAGCATTAATGCCTCCTTTGTGTAGTAGGATTTGGATTGCTCATGGAATCTGAAAATTTTTCTTGAGCAGGATATTTTGTTTATAATAAATGTATATATATGATAGCAACATTAGTTTGACGATAGTTTATTCTGGAAATATTTTTGAAGCAGGACATAAAATTTCAATAAAAACAAATAATATTTTATATAGTAAGTTTAATCATAATTATTCTAAGTATATATACAGCAACAACTTTAGTTCAAGATACAGCGAGAGAAAAATTCATTAAAAATTTATTTCAAGGGAATTAAAAATCATTATGTTTTTGATAATTCTATTAATAAAAAGATAAAACTGTTACTTTAAAAATTGTAGGAGATGCGCTTTTTACAGGATATTGAGAAATTAGAAAAACTGGAAAATATAAATTGAAAAACTATACAATTAAAATACAGCAGTTATCCAATGAAAAGTATTTAACAGCACAGGACTTATCAAAAATATCTGAACGAAGAAAAATAAAAAGAAAAATGCAGAAGATGTTTTCATTACCGATTGAAAATAAAAATCAAGAAATTTTGGAAAAATGATTTAAAAACTGTTGAAAAATATTTTATATAAAAATTTTTTCAAATAATATTAGTGAAGTTAAATTGGAAATTGATAGATGCAAACATAATGAGAACTTTGTTGTTTTAGTTGTTGGGGAATGAAACAATGACAGATGAAATTTCTGAAAAATAAAAATCTTGAGTTTAATACTGAGAAAAATATGAAATTATTATTGAAAATAAGCAAGAAAGTTAATGCAATATCTAAAGAAAATCAAAAATAAATTTTTGAAGAAATTAAAAATAACAAAAACTCAATAAAGTTAGAAAAATAATAAAAATCTTGTGAATAATGGAAAAATAGATTAAAGCCTTGACAAATAGTTTTAGATTTATTATAATAGTTTTGTATAATGTGAAAAATTATGAGTTTTTATAATTCTTTTACAATGTTACATTGAAATATTGATAATATAAAAATTTGAAGAGTCGATAACATATGGCAGTACCTAAGAAAGAACTTCTAAAGCAAAAAGAAATATGAGAAGATCACACGATTCAATCAAAGCTCCAAACGTTATTGTAGAAGCTGATGGAACGATAAGAAGACCACACAGATTAAACTTAAAAACAGGAGTTTACAGAGGTGAGCAAGTGTTACCAAATGATGAAGCAGTTAGTGCTGAATAGTTTATTGAAGCAGGATTTATGTCTTGCTGCAGAAATATGAAGAAAAATTAAAAACGAAAATCTCTTTAAATAATTCACAAAAACATGCACAATTATGATAGGAGAAATAAAAATTATAAAGCATACTTAGATGCTTTCTAGAATCAAAATAGTAAAAACTAGATCAATTAAAGGTTTTAGTAAAATATTTAATCTTTAGGTCCAGTTATTATTATGAAAATGGAGCGGAGAAGAATAGTCAAGGAGGAAAAATGAGAACTTTAAAGCAAATAAAAAGAAATGTTAGTAAGGGAGACAACCATTTTTGGGGACAAAGCGAAGTAAAGGCTCCAAAAGATTATTACGGATAATGAAATTGTTACTTATGCGACATCAGGTTATTATGAAAGCCATACATGGTTAATTGTTTCAACAAGTAAAGATCATATTTTTGAGACAAAAGGGAATGTTTTTGGATTAAAAAGCAAATTGAAACTAGCTTAATAAAATTAATTCAATAGTGTATAAAAAAGGATTTTTCTTAGGTGAAATAGAGATATGGGACGAGCAACCATGATGGAAGGTAACGAAGATATTGAAACAAGACGCTTGTTCCGTTTGGTAAATGCTGTAAACAAGGCTAGGAAAAATTTGAAAGAGCTCAGCAGACTTCTGTTGCTGATGAACTGATAAAATTTAAAGGGTTGCTGAGATCAAGGAGTTATAACTCGGAAAGGAATTTGAGAGGAAGAAAAAGGGAACTTTTGGATGAAAGATCACATAGTCATAAAAATAAGACGAGAAATAATATTTTACAGTTGTATTTTTGATTGGAATTATGATAGAACTTTAATAGAGTAATTTTAAGTTTGCATTAACATAAAATTATAATGATACGAAAAATAGATAATATTTGAGGTGAAATATGAAGTTGGAATACTGGGAACGGGATCTTATGTACCTGAGATATTGACAAATGATGATTTGTCAAAAATAGTTGATACAAATGATGAATGGATAACAGTGAGAACTGGTATAGGAAAAGAAAGAAATTGTGGATGAAAAACGAAGGAACATCTGATTTAGCCTTTTAGAGCAGCGCAAAAAGCCATTGAAGATGCAAAAATAGATAAAAATGAAATGAGTTAGTTATAGTCACAACTATGACTCCTGATTACGAGAACACCTTCAACAGCGGCGTTAGTTCAGGATAAATTGAGAATAAATGCGAGCATTTTGATTTAGGTGCAGCATGTACAGGGATTCGTTTATGCCTATACAGCGGGGCATAGCTTTATAAAAGCAGGAATTTATAAAAAGTGCTAGTTATTGGTGCAGAAGCAATGTCAAGAGTAACTGACTGGACTGACAGGGAACTTGCATATTATTTGGAGACGGTGCGGGGAGCTGTTGTGCCATGTGAAGTAGAAAATGGAGGATACATGGCTAGCCACTTAGTAGCTGATGGATCTGGTGCAAGTGAACTATCTAGTGCCTGCTGGAGGCACAAAAAGAGCCTGTATCAAAAGAAAAATTGACAATAAGGATATCTATTTAAAAATGAACGGAAGAGAAATCTTTAAATTTGCAGTAAGAGTGTTCCTGAAACAGTGGAAGATGTACTGGGACAAAGCCGGAATAACCATGACGATGTTGATTTGTTCATTCCACATCAGGCAAATATCAGAATAATTGAATCAGTTGCAAAAAGATTTAAGCAACCATTGGATAAATTTTTGTGAATTTGAATAAATAGGAAATACTTCGGCAGGTTCGATTCCAATAGCACGCGAGTGAAGCGATAAAGAAGGAAAATTGAAAAAGGGCGATAAATTTGTTGCTACAGGATTCGGAGGAGGATTGACTTACGGATCAATTTTTGGTTGAAATATCTAAATAATATAAGTTGTTTGAGTATAATTTGAAATCTATAAAAATAAATTAAATAATAAAAATATAAATGATAGGAGGAAATATTATGAACTCAAAAATATTTTGGGGATTAGTAATAGTTGTTTTAAGCTTGTTCAAATTTGTACCTGAGGAGATTATAAAAGTACATTGTTAATTATCAGGTAATAATTGTTCTTGTAGGTGTTTATTTCTTGATTAGAAAAACAAGGGTGGATATTTGTTTGTGTAGGGTTCTTACTTATATGTTACTCAGTATCTATGGGAAAAATGTGTCATTATTTGTAATTCCGTTAATTCTAGGACTAGTTGTTGTAGGACTTGGAGTAAAGAAATTTTGGATAAAAACAGCTAACTAAATTTAGTGGAAAAACAAAAATTCTTCAAAAGATGAGGGAAGTTAGTGAAGCAGAAGAAATAAAAATAATAAAAAGATGAGAAAAATTGAATTATTTAAATTTATTCAAAAATTTGAAAACAAGAGGAGATTAAAAGATGTCAAAAATTGCTTTTGTATTTCCAGGACAAGGGACTGACAGTATGCTGGAATGGGTAAAAGTTATATGATGAAGTGGATGATGAAAAATAAAAATAATTGACAAAATTTTTGAAAATAATGAAGATGTAAAAAAGTTATTTTTGAAGGAACTGATGAAGAATTAAAAATACAAAATATGCACAACCTGCAATTGCACTATTTTCTGTAATTTTAACTAAATTATTAAAGAAAAAGGTATAAATGCTGATTTTTGTGGCTGGACACAGCTTAGAGAATGCAGTTCCTGTATGCTGCTGGAGTTTAAATGAAATTGATACATTGAAATTGATTTCAAAAAGAGGGGAAAATAATAGAGCAGTGCCAATATTGATGGTGGAATGGCTGCAATATTAGGACTTAGTGCGCAGATGTGGAAAAATATTTGTAATGAAATTGATGGAGTAGTGGAAGCTGTGAAATTATAATGAGCCGAAACAGACTGTTATCGCTGGAGAAAAAGAAGTAATTGCAAAATAATCTTGCATTATTCAAGGAAAAAGGTGCAAAGAAGAGCATTACCATTAGCAGATTTCAGGACCTTTTCATTCATCATTAATGAAACCTGTTGCCAAAATTCTAAAAAAAGAATTTGAAAACTATACTTGAATAATCCAGAAACTCAATTATTGCCAACACTACAGCAAATATTTTAAATTCTGCTGATGAAGTTCAAAATGAATTGTACAATCAGACATTTGGACCAGTAAAATGGGTTGACACAATAAATAAACTGGCTGAAAATGGAGTTACAAAGATTTATGAAATTGGACCTGGAAAAGTATTGGCAGGACTTATAAAAATTAATAGAAATAGAAGTTATTAATATTGAAAAATGTAGAAAGTCTATAAATTTAAAAATGAAACAATTTAATTAAGTAATTTAAATACACTGAGACAGTTTGTAAAATCTGATTTTTCAGTGTATGTATTTCAAAATATACTCGAACCCATTTAAAAACCGAGTTATTGAAAATTATATAAATTTAGGGTTTGAGTAAAATAGTCATAGCTTTTGAGTTCGGCTTTAAAAGCAGTTTTACTATAAAAGTTATAGTTTATAAAACAATTATTTTATTTAATTTAAAAAATATTTTAATTTTTTTATTGACATTTATTTAAAAATGTAGTATAAATAATTAAATAAAAATTAATAAAAGAGGTGGTTAATTATGGATAAGGTTTGATAAAAAGTAAAATTGAAAAAGATAAAAAGAAGGGAGGAAAATAAAGGATTAAAGGAAAAAGAAAAGAGGGTTTACACTTGTGGAAGTAATACTGGTAGTAGCGATTATTACGATAATATCGGCAATTGCAGTTCCTCAAGTTGGGAAATATTTGAACAAGGCTAATCGGAGTAAAGTTAGTAGGAGCTGTTGCTGAACTTAATAATACAGCAACATCCTGGAGCATTGACCATAGTGGAGATGCACTAAGAATCTTCAGGAAATTTTGACGGAGCAGGAAATTTGAGTAAAGCTTGGAATTGGGCTTGATAGTAGTGGAAAAATTTAAAATTGGAAATATTCAGGGAAATGTGATTTATCAGGAAGGAGAAGTTTTTTGCAAAAGTTGATGCAGAAATAGTAAGGCATTTGCTGGGGAAGAGATTAGAAAATAATGAATATTATAATTGAAATAATAAAATGCTGTATTTTTTGAGAATTGTATGGATTGATTTAAAAAGAAAAATTATTCCAGAGAAAAGCGTAATAATTTTGCTGATTATTGGATTGATTTTAGCATTGCGAAAATCACGATTTAGAAAGATATTATTTGGGCATTTGTGCTATTCGATGCCGATGATTGTTCTTTATATTTTGGAAGATTATAGAATAAAACTTTAATTGGTTTTGGGGATATAAAGCTGATGATGGGGATTGGAGGACTTTTGAAATATACAGGGATGGAAAATATTGTGAATTTTTATATAATATTGTATTCTTTTTCTGGAATAGTCGCTTTTCTGTTTTTATTTTTAAAAAATGGAAAAATATGAATATATTCCATTTGCACCGTTTATTGTGATAAGCTATGTAATTTTTGAAATATTTTTATAAAGTTTTTAAAAGTTTGGAGAAAAAAATGAGAAAAATAGTGGGGAAAACGTTAGTTGAAAAGCTTGATTTCAATATTTTTGTGACAGTTGCCATTGTACCAATTTCAAATTTATTTTTGAAGACATTTAGGGACAGATGTGAAAGTGGATGATTTGAATGTGAGAAGTGTGAATATTGAAAATATGATTGAAATATTGAAGGCAAAAAATATAATGAAATCTTGAATTTTTATTGGGAAACATGAAATTTTAAAAGTTGAGGATTTTTTTATAATAAATTTTCAGTTGAAAAATTATCAGATTTTAAAAAAGCTGGAACAAAGACAGGACAAAAAGGGGAAACTAGAAAATGATAAGGTAAATATTGAAATAAAAAAAGGACGGAGGGATATTTTTGTAAATGAATTGGGAGGGCGAAGGAATATTTTTTTGAAATAAATGTTGACAAAATTAAGGGATTATTATTTTCAGATTAATAGTTTTCATTTGGATTTTATAAAATAAAGAAAAATGATTATTGATAAAAATAAAATAAGATTTAAGTTGATTGAAAAATTTAATTTTTAGGAAAAAGTTTGAAAAAGAAAAATAAAAAAATCTGGATATTTGCTTGTTGAAATATTAATAAGCCTATTTATTTTTCCGTTCTTGTACTTGTAGTTTCAGTTTTTTTAAAAGCGTGTAGTTTTAATTGAGAAGGCTAAGAAAAGATAATCAGAAAAATGTATGAAAATATGTATTTTTCGATGGATAAAAATTATTATGGATATAAAAAAACAGAGATATTCAAGACTTTTTATATGAAGATGAAAGTAATAATATTTTTATCAAGAAAATCAAAATTATTTTTAAATTGAATGATATTTTTATAAAATTGAATCTGTAATGGCAAACTTTATATTTCTGATGCTGAAAAATATAGGAAAAATTTGGAAGCAGAGTGGAAATAGGAAAATTTAGGGAAATAAAATTTGAAAAAGATAGGCAGTTTGCTAGTAATTACAGCTGAATGGGGAAAAAAGTGAAAGTATAAGAGTTGTGAGAATTTAATTTTGAGGTTTTGGATAATGGGAATAGATATTTATGAAAAAGGGGAAAAATAAAAATTCAGGGGGCAAGAGTTTGGTTTATGTAATGGTTATTTTATCAATAATTTCGGCATTTTCAATTAATTTTGTGTATTATGTTCATCAGAAAAAGAGAAATGGTGTTTTTAAAAAGCCAGAAAAGAAAAATCAATTTGAAAAAGTTTTTAATTCAGAAAGAAAAATCAGAATGTGAAAATTATGGATAATGGGATTTATTTTAATGAAAATTTGGTTACATTAGAGAAAAAGAGCAGTATTTTTGATAGCAGATTGAAAAATGATGGACAGGAAAATTAAAATGAAAAAGTTAATTTTTTTGAAGAAAAAGATAGTGAAAGTATTGGAAATTATATGGTTAAGTCAATAAAAGACAGCAATGAAAATGAATATTTTTACCGCTTGAAGAAAATAAGGTTTATGGAGAGCTAAAGTTATTTTTGCAAGGAAAAATTTTGAGATAAGGAAATTTTGTTTCAGGAAAAGATTGAGTTTAGGAGAATAAATCAATGGAAGTTGAGATGAAAGTTTTGGAATGCATAATTTTTTATAGATAAAAATAATAAAGGGGAGTGATGGAAGAAAAATAAAAAAATATATGTAGAAGTAAAAATAAAGATTTATATTTTTTAAAGATGAAATATATTTTTGAAAATCAGGAGCTGGAATCAGTTCTAGAAAAGTTTTGTTGAAGAAAAATAACATTGAAAAAATAGCAAAAGTGCAGTAATTTTACATTTTTCATATTTTTGGTTTAATGATTTTAAGGATTTTGATAAAACAGATGAAAAATTTAGAAAAGAATCTAAAAACAAACATATTTCAGAAATTTTAAAGAAAAAGATTAATTTTGTGAATAAAAAATGATTATAAATCATTTGGAAAATAAATTTTTGGATATTGAAATGGATAAAAGGAAATTTTAAAATTAAAAAATATGCAAAAATATTCGCTTTACTTACTGAAATAAAGATAGATTTTTGATGCGGTTTATAATTATTTTAAAAGATGAAAATTTTGAAATTAATCAAAATAAGGAAATTGAATTTGAAAATAAAAATGAACTTTTGGAAAATAAGAATGAATTTTCAGAAGAAATAGAAATTTGTCGAGAAGTTCAGGAAATTGGAGCTGTAAAAATATAATAATGTAAATCGTAATTTTGGAGAAATTGAAGAGATTGATATAAATGAAGAATTAGGAAATAGTGAGAATTTTTGGAATGAGAAAACGATATAAATATTCTTAGAAAAAAGCAGAACGAAATTTTTGCAGCTGGGAGAAGAAAAGCAGTATCAGGATTTTTGATTGAAGATGAGAAAATATCGGAAATTGAAAAATTGAGTTTGAAAAATTGAGATGTAGATGATGATTGAAAATTTGATTTTGGAGATATGATTGTAGTTGGAGACAGTGAACATGATATAAAAATGGTATTTGCAGGGTATGGAACTTTCAGATAATCCTGATTTTATAAAACAGAATGCTGTTTTTGATAAGGAGAGCGTACATAAAAATTTCTGATGTTGTTATTGCAGGTATTGTCGCAGCTGGATATTTTCTGGATATAACTCAATTCCAATGGAAAAGAAAAACGTTGGAAAATGAAAGTGATTCAGAAGGAAATAAAAACATTGGAAAAAGATTATTTAAAAGAAGAAGGTGAAGAAAGTCCCAGATTATTCAAAGAGCTTGCAGTACTTCGTGAAATTGATATGGCGATGAAAAAGACGTGAATATTACTCATTTATAAAAATTTTTAGTTGAAAAATAGTAAAAAGTGGAATTGATTATACAAAAATTAATTACGAAAATTCAAAATGGGTTGTTCAAGGGAAATGGAAAATTTTAATAATTTTTGAAAAGTTTGAAAATAATGTCTTGAGAAAATATTCAATTCGAACTGGATATTTGAAGGATAATGATACAGCAACACTTTTTGAATATAATATTTTTGGAGGAAAATAGTTTAAAGCAGCTAGGATAAGGAAAAATGATTAAATTAAATTTAAAGGTATTAATTTTTACAGTCGAGAATTGTATTGGCGATTGGTAAATATTAATAGAAAAATATGGAAAATACAAGGAAGTTTTTAAATAATAGGAAAGATTTTTGATTGAAAATAAAAAGAAATTTGGAAAAGTAAAATTGTGAATGTAGTGGAACAAAAAAATTTAGAACGTAGAAGGATTATGAATGAATATAATGAGATAACGGCTCTTACGAAAAATTATCATTTTTATCAATGAAAAGCAAATCTGAATTTAAAAAAGATAATTTATGTTTTTCACAGACAGCGGACTAAAAATGAAGGAAATCTCAAAATCGGAAAATATCTGGGAGAGAAACGGCTATAGACTTAAATATATTCATTTTACAATGTACGGAAGCCTGAATGATTTTTGGAAAAATTTGTATATTTTGTGAATAAAAAGTAAAAGATATATTGACACTTCTAAAATGTTTATGGAGCTGACGAGTGATGGGTTTAAAAATTTCATTAGGATTTATAGAAAAATTGAGGATAAAAATTAAAAGTGGAAATTTAGCTAGTATAATAACTGAAGGGGATTTATGGAAAGGAAAAAGAAAAATTTTTAAATTGTTTACGGTTTTTATTTTGATTTTTATATTGTTGAGATAATAGTTTTTGGAGCTAAAACATCTGATTATGTGAATAAAAGCGATGTGGAAAAATGCAAAGAAAAATATTTATTTATGAAGTTCCAAAAAGGTTCAGACAGAAAAAGAAGGAAAACAGTAATAAAAGTTCAAATAATAATCAGAATAATAAAAATTCAAAATAAAAATAAAAATTCAGCAAATGTAATCAAAAATAATGAAAGTACAAGTAACAACAATAAAAATCAAGTACAGAATCAAGTTCAACCTGTCAAGGAAAAAGAAAAACTGGAGAAAGTTGATTTGGAATACAGAAATGTGAAAGATATTACAGAAAAAATTGAATGGTTTTTTGGATTTGAAGTGATTGGAATTGATAATAAAATTATTTTTAATGGAGATGAAAGTAAAATTGAGGAGATGAGAAGGATTATAAAGTCGCTGGATAAGGAAAAAGGAACAAGATTATAATAAAGGGAACTATAATTGATACAAGCTCAAATCTGTTTGAGCGGCTTGGAATTGACTGGAGCATAAATAGCGATAATGCGAATGCGACTAAAGGATAATCTAGTAGCAAAATTTTTGAATGGAGAAGTTTCAATTGCGTCTATTTTTCAAAAGGAGGAGATTTTTAGGAATAGATTTTAATTTATTGAAGGAAAATGGAGATATACGTATAGAAGCAATGCTGACACTTATGATTATGGAAAATGAAGAAGGTGAATTAAAAGTTACAGAAGAAGTTTTTGGTTGGAGAAAAGAAGACTACGAAAAAGATACTGAATATGTAGAGCCAATTTTTCTGAAGCAGGGAATAGTCTTTAAAATTAATCCTGAAATTAGAAAAATTAACGGCATAAAAGAAAATTTTACTAAAAATAGACACAGAAATAAGCAATTTAAGCTGACTTCAGCTACAATGCATCTTCTGGAGCTAAACAGAAAGAATCAGACTAAAAACAACAATTACGTTGAAATAATGGTGGCTCGACATTTTATTGGAGGATTAAAGCAGGGATGTGAGCAAGGAAACGATAAGAAGAGTTCCAGTATTATCAAAAATTCCAATAGTTGATCCACTTTTTTTAAATATAGAAGGACTAATAGAGAATACGAGGATATTTATATTGAAATTGAAGCTGTTATTCAGAGAAACTTTAATAAAAAATCACTCGATTTTGAAAAATTCACATAATTCAAATGAAAAACTTTTACAAATTATAGTGAAAATTTTAAAAATATGTAGTATAATATTAAATAAAGACTAAATTAAAAATATAATTTAAAATTGTAAATTAATGAATTTGGATTAAGGGAAAGGAAAAAGATGATTTCGATTCAGAGGCTTGAAGAACTAATAAAAAATTTAGTAATGTGAGAATTGCCGTTGTTGGTGATATGATGCTAGATGAGTATCTAATAGGGAAAAGGTTAATAGAATTTCTCCTGAAGCGCCAGTTCCCTATCGTAAATATTGAAAGAGGAAAGATTTGTGCTAGGGAGGGCTTCAAATGTGGCAAATAACTTAACATCACTTAAAGCGAAAAAGTTTTTCGTTTACGGTGTCATTGGAGATGATGCGAATGGTGAAAAATTTATAAAGGAACTTGAAGAAAAATAGTGATTCTAATGGAGTGTAAAGGATGAAACACGTCCAACAATTATTAAAAGTAGAGTTTTGTCACAAGGTCAACAGCTACTTAGATTAGACTGGGAAAAAGATACTGATATTTCAGAAGATATTCAAAATCAACTTTTGGAAAATTTTGAGAAAAATATTGAAAAATATTGATGCAGTATTGATTTCTGATTACAATAAAGGGTTTACTTTACAAAACATTTATCAGAAAAGAATTATAGAAATAGCAAAAACATAATAAAAAGTAATGGTTGATCCAAAACCGCAGAATTTTAAAAATTATGTGAGACAACTTCAATGACTCAAATAGAAAAGAAATTTTGGATTATTTTTGGAATGAAAAATTTTACTAGCGAGGAAGAAATTGCTGAAAAATGGCTCAGTTAAAGGATGATTTAAAACTAGACAGCGTTGTGCTTACCTCGAAGTGAAGAGGAGTTTCGCTGTTTAGAACAAAACATGAAGAATACCGACTGTAGCAAGGGAAGTTTATGATGTTACAGGAGCTGGAGATACCTTTATATCGACATTTTTACTTTCGATATGTGCTGGAGCGGATTTGTATGAGGCTGGGGTAATTGCGAATATGGCGTCTGGGAATTGTGGTAGCAAAAATAGGAACGGCTACTGCAACGCAAGATGAAATAATAGAATTTTACAAGGATAATGACAATATATTAAAAATATATAAAAATGAAATGTCATTTGATTTAAAGATGTTATAAAATATACAAATAAAAAAATTTAAAAAGAAAAGGAAGTAGAAATTATGGCAATTATTGCGGCAGTTGAAGCTGGGGAACAAAAATTTATATGTGGATTGGGAACTGAAGATGGGAAAAAATTATCGAAAGAGTAAGTATTCCAACTACAACTCCTGAAGAAAACAATGGCTACAAGTTATTGAATATTTTAAAGACAAGAAATTTGATGTAATGGGTGTTGGGAGCTTTGGACCGATTGATCCTGTGAAAAGGCTTCTAAAACTTATGGATTTATTACAAAAACTCCAAAAAGCCTTACTGGAGCGATTATGATTTGATTGGAGAGTTGAAAAACATTATGATGTTCCGATGGAATTTGATACTAGATGTAAATGGTTGCGGCGCTTTGCGAGAAAGCTGGTGGGGTGCTGGAGAAAATCTGAAAAATGTTATGTATATTACTGTTGGAACTGGAATTGGGAGCTGGAGCAGTTGTTGATGGGAAAAAATGCTTCAGGATTGACTCATCCTGAAATGGGAACATATATTCTTGAAAAGACATAAAGACGATAAATTTGAAGGAAGATGCCCTTTCCATAAGGACTGTATGGAAGGAATGGCATGAGGGCCTTCAATAGAGGACAGATGGGGTAAAAAGGATTTGAACTTGCTGATAGGGGATGAAGTTTGGGACATGGAAGCATATTACTTGGCTCAGGCTGTTGTAAACTACACTTTAATTTTATCTCCACAAAAATAATTATGGGTGGGAGAGTTATGAAACAAAAGCAGCTGTTTCCATTAATTAGAAAATATGTGCTGAATTTTTAAATGGATATGTTCAAAAAGATGAAATTTTAGAAAAATTGAAGACTATATTGTTTGTATCCTGGACTTGGGGATGAAGCAGGATTTGTTGGCTCGATCGCATTAGGAAAAGTGCGTTGGAAAAATAACAGAAAATAATAATTGATTTGTAATTAATCAAAGGGAGGGTTAATTAAAAATGGTAAGTATTATAAAGAGCAAGGAAAGTGAAATTAGTGAAAAAGACTTTCTATCGTTTACGAAAAAGTGTATATTTATTAAATGGTAAAATTTCACTAATTGATACACTTGGAATTGTTGCACAGAATTATAGTGGAGATTTGAAAAGTAGGATAATTCGGACAAAAACAGCAGATTGAAAAGGGAGTTTCTCTTCATAGGGCTTTTTAAAATTACGCAAAAACAAGAATTTATGGAAATGGTGAAAATCGGGGAAGAAACTGGAAATTTGGAAATAGTTTTAAGAATCTGTATGAAAAGTACGAGTTTAATCAGAAAAATAAAAAGATGTGAAAAAAATTTGAGCATTTTATCCAGTAACAGTTATAATTACAGCATTGATTATTGTATTCATACTGTTGAAAATTTGTAGTACCCTAAATTTGTGGTAATTTATTCTGATATTGGTCAGGAATTGCCAAAAGTTACGCAAATTGTTATAAATATTAGTAAAATAACGGATAAATATGGTATTTTCTTTTTAATTGCCATAATTTTTATTTTTGGATTAAAAATGGAAAGGAAAAATGAAAAGAATTTTGAAAAATTTTTTTAGAAATGAAATTGATTGGGCAAATGTATAAAAAATATTTGCATATTGAATTTTTACTAGAAATATGTATTCTCTGACAGATGCCAATGTTCCATTGATTCAATCCTCAAAAATGTGTACAAATTCTAAGTTATATTTTTAAATGAGGAATTGAAAAATTATTTTGAAAAATAGAAAAAGGGTGAGAGTATTCAAAAATCCTTTTAAAAATACGACTTTTTGATAATGAATATGTAAGTTTTCTTGCAATTGGAGAAAAAGACTCAGAAATGAAAATATCATTTTTAATTTGAATGAGATTTATTACGAAAAAGTGAGCGAGAAAAATAAAATGGTTTTTAAAAATGTTTGAGCTGCTTTCGATAATTTTTATTGGAGTAATTATTGGGCTTATCGTATTTTCAGTTATGTTGCCTATTTTTAAAATGGGAGAAATGCTGTAAAATATTAAATGAAAAATATGAAAAACTAAAGTTGAAATTAGAATTTTGGATTTGAATATAACAAAGAAAAAGGAAAATTTATGATAGAAAAATTTTATAGAATCATCGAAATATGCACAAAATTTGTTTAAAATAGAAATGAAATTATACAGAATATAAAAGATGAAAAGTTTGGATGAAAATGTGCAATTATTACCGACGAAGTGCTAAATTATATGATTTTTACGGCTAGAAATATTAAAGGCTGAAAATATTTTGGAAATTGAACTGCAACAGGATATTCAGGGCTATTTTTGGCACAGGTTGCTAATGAAAATGGCGGTTTTTACAACAATGGAAATTGATGAAATTCGTTATGGAAAAAGCTGTGGAAAAATTTTAAGAAACTTGGATTATTTGAAAAGAATAAGATGATTTTTGGAGATGCTTTGGAACAAATTCCGAAACTTGATAAGAATGTGAAATATGATTTTATTTTTTTATTGATGCGTCAAAAGGACAGTATTTGAAGTTTTTTTGAAAATGAGTTATGAACTCTCAATGAGAATGGAATTATTTTTATTGATAATCTCATGTTTTCGTGGACTGGTTGCGGCAGATAAGGAAGAAATTCCAAAAAGATACAAGACAATTGTAAAAAGACTTAAAGAATTTATAGAAAAAGTTGAATGAAGAGTATAATTTTTGTATTGTTGCCGTTTGGAGATGGAGTTGGGATAGTAAAAATAAATATTTCAGTATTAGTCAGTTCATTTAAAAATTGAAGTAAAAATGTGTAAAAAGTAATGGGTTGTCTCAGATATAGTATAACTTTTTGCTTTTTGTTTTAAACTGGAGCTGTTATAAAGTAATCTGAATATAATATAATTTTTGCAAATATAGGGAAAGAGAAGTGAGGAGAAATGAAATTTCTTTTGTATAATATTCGATACGGGACTGGAAAATATTTGAATCAGCCGTTTAACATATGCGGGGATATTAGGGCGTTCGGTAAAGCATATTTATCGGATTGGGAAATTTATCAATAAATATAAGCCTGATATTGTGGGACTTGTGGAAGTTGATCTTGGCTCGTTTAGAATGTACAGTAAAAATCAGGCTACACTTCTTGGAGAGAATTACGAGAAATAATAATGTTTATCAGTACAAATATGAGGAAGATTCTAATTATATGAAATTCCCGATGGTAAGGAAGCAAGGAAATGCTTTACTTTCTAAAAAACCTGTTTTACGGGAAGAATTTCATTATCTGGATATTGGAATGAAAAAATTGATTATTGAAGTGGAAACGGAAGATATTATGAGTGTTTCTAGTTCATTTGGCACTGGTGGAAAAAACTAGACAGAAACAGATTGTACAGCTTTACAATTTTGTGAAAAACTGCAAAAAGCCAGTTATAGTCGCTGGAGATTTTTAATGTATTCTGGGGAGAAGAGGAAATTGAAATGTTTTTACAGGCTTCCAACCTGCAAAATATAAATATAAGGAAAGAGCCAACTTTTTCCGAGCTGGAACTCAAAAGCGAACTTGACTTTATACTTTGTTCAAAGGACATAAAAAGTAAAAAGTTATGAAGTTATACAAACTCAGCTTTCGGATCATTTGCCGATATTAGTTGATTTTGAAATTGTAAAAATAAAAAGATAATTTTTATTTATAAAAATTCAATCATTAATTTATTAATGATAACATTAAAAACTATATATTCAATATATTGATTTTATATTATTTTTTGTTATAATAGATTTATCAAAAAGTAAATTAAAATGTTAGGGAGGAAAAGATTATGAAAATGATAAGAAGGATAAGGGATAATAAATTTACACAACTTAAATTATAAACCCTTGTCAGATGGTGTATAATCATTTTTATAATGGATTTCTGTTTTATATAAAAAATTTTATTTTTGCCAATGACTTTTGGGTTATTGGCTCTTTGTTTTTATACAATTTGTATAATTTTATTTAGAGCCTGTAAAAAGGGCTTTTTATAAAAAAATTTAAGGAGATGGTAATTATGATAAAAGTTGGAGTTATTGGAGCGACTGGATATGCTGGACAGCAGCTAGTATGGATATTGAATAATCATAAAGAAGTGGAGATTGAATTTATTTCTTCGTATTCAAATGCTGGAGAATATGGGCGAAGTGTATGCAAATTATAAAAAATATTTTGAGAAAAAATTGATTTCGCAGGAAGAGGCTGAGGAAAAATTTTGGAAAAATTGATGTACTGTTTCTGGCATTGCCGCATGGATTGTCGGAAAAAGATGACTAAGAAGGCGCTCGAAAAATAATGTAAAAGTTTTTGATTTGGGAGCAGATTTTTAGGCTGGATGACTCGGAAAATTTATGAAAAATGGTATGATGTTAAGCATGAGTTTCCTGAGATTAATCAGAGTGCAGTTTATGGCTTGCCTGAGCTGAATAGGGGAAGAATAAAGGAAAGTCAAGTTGTTGCCTGTCCCGGGCTGTTATCCGACATCGGCGATACTGGGGAGCGACACTGCTTTTAAAAATAAAGTTGTAAAAACAGATAAAATAATAATTGATTCAAAAATCTGGAGTTTTCAGGAGCAGGGAGAAGTGCCAAAATAGATACAATTTTTACAGAAGTAAATGAAAGTTTTCAAGGCTTATGGGGTTTTTAAAGCATAGACATACGCCTGAAATAAAGCAGAAATGGATAAATTATCAGAAAGTGATATAAACGTAGTGTTTTACTCCACATTTATTACCGATAAATAGAGAATTCTTTCAACAATTTATTTTGGAAGTGAATGAAAAATGGAAAGAAAGCTTTGACAGAAGAAAAATTTATGAAATTTATAATGATTTTTATAAAAATGAGTATTTTATAAGGGTTACTGAAAATTTGCCTGAGATAAAGAATGTAAAAATAGCAATATTTGTGAAATTGGTGTCCGTTATGACTCAAAAACTGGAAATATTGTTGTAATTTCTGCGATTGACAACCTCATAAAAAGGTGCAGGAGGGCAAGCTGTCCAAAAGTATGAATATTATGTTTGAGTTTGAAGAAAATATGGGGCTGGAATTTTATCAATGTATATTTAATTTTTAAAAAGGAGTGATTTTTATGAAAATAATAAAAGATGGAACAATTACTAATGTTAAAGGAATAAAGGCGGCAGGAATATCGGGCACAGTTGAAAAAGCGGGAAAAAGACTTAGCATTGATTTATAGCGAGAAAAAGGCAGTTTCGTCGCAGTGTTTACAAAAATCTTGTAGGCGGTCTGATTATTTTGAATATGGAAAAATATATGGAAACACACAGGGGATTATTGTAAATAGCGGAATGCTAACTCGTGTACTGGAGAAACTGGACTTGAAAAATGCTAAAAAAATGACGAATTTGCAGCAAATGAGCTGGGACTCAAAAAAGAGAGATTTTAGTGCAGTCTACTGGAATTATTGGAGTTCAGCTGATATGGAAAAATAGAAAATGGAATTAGTAAAATTTGCAAGGAAATATCGAAGGATGGAGGAAATGACGCGGCGACTGGCAATTATGACAACGGACACTTTTACAAAAACAAATTTGTGTAGAAATTGAAATAGATGGAAAAATAGTAACAGTTGCAGGAATGGCAAAAAGGTTCTGGAATGATACATCCAAATATGGCTACAATGCTGGCTTTTTACAGTAACGGACGTGAAATATTGAAAAATCGTTGCTGCAAAAATATTTTCCGAAATTACAGACAACACATTTAATATGATTTCAGTTGACGGAGATACAAGTACAAATGATATGGCTTGTGTTATTGCTATAGAGCTTCTGAAAATAAAAAAATTATCGATGAAAATTCTGAAGGATACAACAAATTTAAAGAGGCACTTTCATTTTGTGAATCAGGAGCTGGCAAAGTTGATTGCAAAAGACGGGGAAGGGAGCGACAAAATTAATTGAAGTTACTGTAACTGGGGCAAAAAGCAAAAAAGACGCACAAAAAGTTGCAAAATCAGTAATAACTTGAGTCTTTTCAAAGCCGCTGTATTTGGAGAAGATCCGAACTGGGGAAGAACTTTGTGCCGTGGGTTATTCTTGAAGCGGAACTTATTGTTGACAAAGTAAATATTTTTCTTGGAAATGATATTAATGCTTTACAGAAAAGGAGTTCAAGTTGCAAAATGGCATGGGAACAGAATTTGACAATGAAAAGGGCTGTAAAAATTTTGAAAAATGAGAAAGTTGAAATTTTGATTGAACTGAAATGACGGGGAGTTTTTTCGACTGCGTGGGGATGTGACTTGAGTTATGATTATGTGAAAATAAATGCTGAATATCATACTATAAGAAAATAATCTGGAGGATAAAATAATGGTATCAAATTTTACAGAAGGCTAAAATATTGGTAAAATGCCTTGCCGTATATATAATATTATAGGGCAGACAATAGTTATAAAATATGGTGGAAGTGCTATGGTTGACAAACTGCACGAAAACAGTTTATTAAAGATGTTGTACTTATGAAATACATTGGTATAAATCCTGTAATTGTACATGGTGGCGGTCCTGAAATTAATGAAATGCTACAGTAGGGAAGGAAAGAAATTTATCGCAGGAAATCGTGTGACTGATGAGGAAACTGTGAAGATTGTGGAAATGGTGCTTTCTGGGGAAAGTAAATAAAGGGAATTGTTGCGGATATTAATAAATATGGCGGGAAAAGCTATTGGAATAAGTGGAAAAGATGATAATATGATTTTAGTTAGACAAAAAGTATATTGAGGAAAAAGTAAAATAGGAGGAAATAAAGAAAATTGATATTGGATTTGTGGGAGAAATTGGAAAATATTAATACTGAAATTATAAAAGGTGCTTTGAGAAAAGTGACTATATTCCAGTAATTTCATCAATAGGAACTGATAAAAATGGACAGACTTATAATATAAATGCCGATTATGTGGCAGGGGAAATTGCGGGAAAATTACATGCAGATAGAATGATATTTTTAACGGATGTTGATGGAATATTGCTTTGATTATCATGATAAGCAGACACTTATTGATGAAATTGATGTTTATCACGAAAATAAATTAATTGAAAAAAGGTGTAATTAGTGGAGGAATGCTACCAAAGTGAATACTGCCTAAAAGCCATTGAAAAAGGGTGAAAATGTGATTATTTTTAAATGGGAAGCTGGAACATTCATTATTATTGAGCTGTTTACAGAGGAAGGAGCTGGAACTTTAATATAAATTAAATTTTAGAAGGGAAGCATGTTATTAAAATGTATATAGTCGATATAATGTAATTTTTGAGAAGGAAAGGAAGCTATATTTTTGATATCGAAGGGAATAAATATCTCGATTTTGTATCGGGAATATCGGTAAATTGTCTGGGGGCATGCAAGTCCAGTAATTATAAAATGCTTTTGACTGAACAAAGTAAAAAAATTGATACATATTTCAAATCTTTATTACAGCGAGCCTCACTAGAGCTGGCAAAAACTTACAGAAAACAGTGCAATGGAGAAAGTATTTTTACGAACAGTGGAACAGAAGCACTGAACTGGCAGTAAAAATTGCTCGCAAATATGGTAATAATTTATCGTATGATGAAAATGAAAATAAAAATTATTGACAAAACTGAAATAATTTATATGAAAAATTCATTTCACGGACGTTCAACAGGAGCATTAGCAACAACAGGACAGCCTAAATACCAGAAGCCTTTTTGAACTGTTGATTTTCATGTTACACAATGTAATTTTAATGATGTGAAAGATTTGAAGGCAAAAGTGAGCGAGAAAACAGCAGCTACAATTTTGGAGCCGATTCAAGGGGAGTGGGTTGGAAAAGTGCAACACCCGAATTTATGCAGGTGATAAAGGAGTTGAGTGAAAAATATAACGCACTCTGTGATTTTTGATGAAATTCAATGCGGGATGGGAAGAACTGGAAAATTGTTTGCTTATGAAAATTTTTGAGATTATTCCAGATGTTGTCACTGTGGCAAAGTCGCTTGGTGGCGGTGTTCCAATTGGAGCAACTCTTACAAAGGGCAAGGCAAACGATGTTTTGAAGCCCGGAGATCATGGTTCGACTTATGGGGGGAATCCGCTAGTTTGTGCTGTTGCAAATGCTGTTTTGTATGAATTGATTGACAATAAATTGGTTGAAAAGGATGTTGTGGAAAAGGAAAGTATTCTTCTAAAAATTGGAAGAATTGAAGGAGAAATATAATTTTATTGATGAAATTCGTGAAAAGGACTGCTTTTTGGGAATAAAATTTGACGAAAGCAAAGTTTTTGGCAAAAAGATGTAGTTTTAAAAGGCATTGGAAAAATGGATTAGTTAGTTGAGCTGGAAATAATGTTGTGAGATTTTTCCGCCATTTAATGTGAAAACTGAAGAAATTGATGAAGCAGTATCAATATTGAGACAAAGTTTTTGGAAAACGTTTTTAGTCTTTTTATAATATTGTAAATTAGAGGTTATTGAGGTAAAATTATAATGAAGAAATAAAAAATTATAAATAAAGGTGAGATCTTTATGAAAATTTTTTAGAAAAATTGTGATAATAGCTGTTTTGTTAAGTTTTGATAAGTTTTGGTAATCTCAAATGTTGAAAAGTAAGATTGCTCAAATTAGGAAAGATTATGAAAGTACTAATGCAGTAAAGAATTATATTGTGAAGGAAATTGAGGATGATGAACAAAGTGTAGAGAGAGGAACTATAAAGTATTACTTTTCAAAATAGAAATTATTAAGAAAATCATAACAGAACATTATGGTGAAACTTGGAAAGGATTGACTGAATATTACGCATGGGAAAAAGTTTATTTTTATTTTTGATCAGAGTGAAAAGATATAATGTTCCGTATTATGTGAATGCTGACTGGTATAGAGAAAACGATATGGAAAGTTGGGAGAAGTATTTTGACAGCAGAAAAATCGGAAAATTTTTGAAAAAGAAGTACTATTTTTGATGAAAAATATGAAATTGATCCGAGTATACTGATGAAAATAAAAATATTGAAAATGTACAAAATTAAAAGAAATTGAAAAAGAGATTTTAAATGAATATTTTAGAATAAAAATAGAAATTAAGAGAGAAAGATATGTTAAAAGGAAATCATTTTTAAAATTATTAGACTTTACAACAGAAGAATTACAATATTTACTAGATTTGGCCAAAAATTGAAGGAAGATAAGAAAAATAAGACTGAAAGAAAAATTGACTGGGAAAAATATTTCATTAATTTTTGAAAAAGACTTCGACACGGACTAGATGTGCATTTTGAAGTGGCGGCTTATGATCAAGGGGCAAATGTTACTTATATCGGGCCTTCTACTTCTCAGATGAATGATAAGGAGTCGATCGAGGATACTGCAAAAGTTTTGGGAAGATTTTATGATGGAATTGAGTATCGTGGATATGGACAGAATTTGGTAGAAGCATTGGCCAAACATTCTGGCGTGCCTGTGTGGAATGGCTTACGACTGAGTTTCATCCGACACAGGTTTTAGCGGATTTTTTGACTATTTTAGAGAAAAAGGGAACTTTGAAGGGAATTAAATTTGCGTATCTTGGAGATGGGAAAAATAATATGGCAAGTTCACTTATGATTGGTGCAGAAAATTTGGGATGGATTTTACAATTGTTGCTCCGAAAGAATATTTTCCAGATAAAGAATTGGCTGAAACTGCATTGAAACTGGCTGAAGAAAATGGAGGGCGTGTTTCATTTACGGATGATAGAATTGGGGGAGTGAAAGATGCGGATGTGATTTATACGGATGTCTGGGTTTCGATGGGAGAATCTCATGATGTGGGAAGAAAGAATAAATCGACTTTCATATTATCAGGTAAATAGCGAGCTTATAAAACACGCAAAGGATGACTATTTGTTTATGCATTGCCTGCCTGCATTTCATGACTTAAATACAAAAGTTGCAAAGGAAATTGAAAAGAAGTACGGAATTAAGGAAATGGAAGTTACTGATGAAGTGTTTAGCAAAATTCAGTGGTATTTGATGAGGCGGAAAACAGAATGCACACGATTAAGGCGGTTATGGTAGCAACTTTGGGGAAGATTAGTCTTGAGAAAACGAAAGTTTATATTTAGTTCATAAAGTCTCATAATATTTAATTTATTTTTCAAAAATTTTTAAAAGAAAATCTGTTGAATAAAAATTAGATGTATGTTATCACACAAATATAGAAAAATAAAAATTTAATAACACTAGTTACAAGGGAGTCGATAAATTGACTGGAGAAAAAGGATGTGAGCCTTGACCTTTTGACCCGATTTGGATAATGCCAACGTAGGGAAGTAAAAAGTTTGTTTGATTTACAAATAAATTACAAGAAGATTCATTTAAAAAGAAAGCATATACAAATTGGGTATATGTTTTTTGTTTTGGGAGGAAATTATGAAAAATGTATTGTCGATAGCTGGTTCAGATAGCAGTGCTGGAGCAGGAATACAGGCGGATTTTCAAAAACTTTTGTTGCAAATGGAGTTTATGGAATGACAGTTATTACGCATAACTGCCCAAAATCCTAAGGAAGTAAGAATGGTGGAAGATGTTTCAAGAGAATGTTGAAAAATCAAATAGAAACGATATTTGATGTTGTAAAGTTGACGCTGTAAAAATTGGGATGGTAAAACAGCAAGGAAAAATGGGGAGATAATGTATGAGAAGTTATTAAATACAAAGCTCAAAAATATAGTTCTTGATCCTGTGATGATAGCCACAAGTGGAAGTTCTTTGATAATAGATGAAACAAAGGACTTTTTAGTAAATAAATTATTTAAAAATTGCCAATATAATAACGCTCTAACTTGATGAAACGAAAGAGATTATAAAAATAATTTTAAATAATGAAAAGAAAAAATGTAGAAAATAATTTGTTTGTGGAAAAATATAGATAGCGTTGAAAAATGAAAGACTTGTGGAAAAATAATTGCAGATTTCACTAAAAAATGGGTGCTGATAAAGGTGGACATCTTTCAGACAGTGCAGTGGATATTCTTGTAATGGAGAAAAACGTACGTTTTAGAAGGCAAGAAAATTTCTAGTGAAAAATACGCACGGGACAGGTTGCAGCTTGTCTTCGGCTATTGCTTCAAAATTTAGCTAAAGGATATTCTATGTTGGTAGCGGTGAAAAAGGCATTTGTACTGTTTTCACTAAAAAAATTCAGTAGATTTTGGAGAAATAAATGGAACAGTGAATCAAATGGGGGAAATATACAAAAATATTGATATAGAAAAACTTTATTAAGGGGAAAGAATGAAAATTAGAGAGATTGCAAGATTTATTTGGTTACTAATGAAAAAGCTGTAATGGAAAAAGATTTTTATGATTGTGTAGAAAGGACCATTAAAGGCGGAGTAAAAAGTAGTCTCAGTTAAGAGAAAAAAATATTTCTACAAAAGAGTTTTATGAAAAAGCCTTGAAAGTAAAGGAAGTTTGTAAAAGATATGGAGTGCTGTTTATTATAAATGACAGGATGGATATAGCACAGGCTGTAAAAGCGGATGGGGTTCATTTAGGGCAATCTGATATGCCAATAGAAAAGGCGAGAGAAATTCTGAAAAGACAGATTTTTGATCGGGGCAACGGCAAGAAATGCTGATGAAGCTGTAAAAGCTGAATTATTAGGTGCAGACTATATTGGCAGTGGAGCTATTTTTGGGACAAGTACAAAAGGATGATGCAAAAATTGAAATGGAGGAATTGAAAAATAGTTGAAAGTGTGAAAATTCCAGTTTTTGCAATAGGCGAATAAATACTGGGAATGTAAATATGTTAAGAAATATTGGTTTGCAAGGAGTGTGTGGTGTCGGGAATACTTTCGGAAATTGCAGAAAAGCAGCGGAAATAATGCTAAGAAATTTTTAAATAAATATTAAAAATAATTTTTCCTTTATAAATATAGAAAAATTAAGGATAATATATTGAAAATTTAAAAAGAAATATACTAAAATGATATTGAAAGATTTAAACATTCAGAAAGGAGAAATTGGTGAAATCAATTTTAAAGAAAAATATCATTATTAGCAATTACAGGTTTTAACGGCAGCTACATTGAATGCCTCGAATATCATAGTGGGAAAGCAATAACAATGCAGCAAAAAGTTAACAAATCAAAAGGTTACAAAAAACAGATGAATTAAGAGGTGTCTGGGCAAGTGTCAGCAATATCGACTGGCCTTCTAAAAAAGGACTTAGTGTGGATCAGCAAAAAAGAGAATTTTTGACAATCCTTGATAATGTGAAGAAGTGGAATATGAATGCAGTATTTGTACAAGTAAAACCTGCTTCGGATGCTTTTTATCCATCTAAATATTCGCCATGGTCTGAATATTTGACAGGAACTCAAGGAATAAATCCAGGATACGATCCATTAAAATTTATGGTGGAAGAAGCTGCATAGAGAGGCATTGAATTTTCATGCGTGGTTTAATCCATACAGACTTTCAACTTCAGGTTCAAGAGATAGATTATCAAATGATAATATTGGACGTAAAAAACCTGAATGGACAGTAGCTTACGGAGGGCAATTATACTTAAATCCAGGAATTCCTGAAGTTAATGATTATGTTGTGAATAGTATTGTTGAAGTTGTAAAGAACTACGATGTTGATGGTGTTCATATGGATGATTATTTTCTATCCATATAAAGTTAAAATCAGGAATATCCAGATTTCTGCACAATTTAGAAAAGTATGGAAGTAAATTTTCTTCAATTGGAGATTGAGAAGATAACGTAAATACTTTTAATTGAAAATTACATAATTCAATCAAAAAGAAAAAAAGGAAATGTGAATTTGGAATAAGTCCATTTGGTGTATGGAGAAATGGTTCTACTGATCCAGTAAGAGGTTCTCAAACAACTGGAGGTACAAAATTATGACGATTCTAGGCGTAGATATTTTGCTTTTGATGAATAAAGGCTGGATAGATTACGTGTAGCGCCGCAAATTTACTGGAATCAAGGACATAAAAGCCGCTGAGTACAATACGCTTGTAAAATGAGGAGCAAATATGCAGCGCAAACAAAACAAACTTGTATATTGGACAGGCAGCATACAAAATAAATGAGTGGCAAAATGCTAAAAGAGTTAATAAATCAGATAAATTTCAACAGAAATTATCCAGAAGTGAAAAGGAAGTATTTTCTTTTAGCTACAAATCATTATTAACAAATCCTAAAAATGTTACAGATGGTTTAGCACAAGGGCCTTATGCTAACACTAATATTGAAAATTAAGAGTTTAGATTTTAAAAATTGAAAAAGTAAGAATATTAAAAATCAGTATTATTGAAGGAAATAAAACTTTAATAGTGCTGGTTTTATAGAAAAATTAAAATAGTGCTTTTTAAATATTTATAGTAGACAGAGTAAAAATATAGGCAAACAAATGAATTAAATTTCAATTAACAAAAAGAGGAAACCAGTTACAATATAATCGCTAAATCCTATTGAAAGGTGGTTCTCTATGATTAGAATATCAAATCTTCACTTGTAAAGACTTTTTAAAATATCTTTCAGATTTCCGTTTGAGCGCAGTTTGCTGTTTTGATCACAAAAGCTTTTGAAAACGCTGTTTAGAGTTTATGTCAAAAGAGTTGATGATTACTTTTCATTCCAAACGAAAGAAAAAGATAAGTTTAAAAGCAAAGGATTTGTTAAAAGAACTGTTACCACCGCCTTTCGGGGATGTAACTTTAAACGTCGAAAATATGTAAACAAAAACAGCAGGTTCATTATTACATTGATGAAAAATTTGACTAAACGGTATAGACGCTTTTCGAGGAAATGATTTACTATACTTTTTGAACATCAGTATACTACAGTTTCATTTCTGCAAAAACTTACGGTGTTTCAAGGGTCACCGTGTATAATCATGTCAATCAAATGCCGAAACTTGATATTGAAAGATTTGAAAGATGACAATCTCAGTCATATATGGAAATTGATGAAGATCATATGAAGTGTAGAGGAAGCAAAAATACATATATGAGGATGGTTGTAATACATCGAATTGAGGAAATCTGCACAGACAGGAACAAACTTATTGACAAGCACACAATAATGTTTCCTGTATCCGTATCGCTTGATGAAGTATCGGAGTATGTACTTAACTATCTTGAAAGATAACTATGGACAAAAAGAACTAATTGTGAACTCTGATGGAGGAATATGATAGACAGCTTTTGTAAGAGAGCTTGAATTTATAAGCCAATACACATCTATGATAGTCCATTTAGTAAAGCTATAGCTGAAATTTCTAAAAGGACAAGGAAATATCAAAATCTTTTACAAATGGCTCAGTGAAGGATTTTAAAGGACTTGAAAACTTTTATGAAAATCTCAGTGAAAAGGAGAATGTGTTTAGAGAAGAAAAAGACCAGACGAAGATGCTGTCGAACCAGTATGAGAAGATAAGAAGGACTATATACTGAAGAGGGACTATAGGCCTCAAGGACGGAAGCCTCTAGGTCCCACGAATGCTCGGCAGATTCTGTCAAGCAGGCCGAAAGCGCTTTTCAAGAATGAAGATAAAGGCAAGAGCATTATATCACACCTTGCAAACTATGGACAGGGAAAAAGGGTGAATTGTACTTTAGCGGCAAAAAGAACGAGTTCACTAGAAAAGGTAATAGAGGATGAATGCTTTGCCAGAAATTGTTAATGAAACAGGAAAAGCACAAATATGCCATATTTGAGAAGAGGAGAATGTCCGATTAGGAAGTTTTTGAGAGAAATATCAATAGCAAAAATATTTTAGCAGTCAAAAAGATTGTTGTGGTATTTACTGACTGCCCCTATATTTTTACTTGTCCTGTCAAAAATATTTAGCAGCTTCATTCTTAAAAACAGCAATATTAAATATTATTAGGTTTGAAACAAATAGCTTCCCATTTTTATAAACATATTTTTACCTTAACCTTCTCTTCCTTCCCGATCATACTTATAGACAGGATTTGTTTCAACAATTTGAAACTAAAGCTTTTAATGATTTTTGCAGCTGTGTGCTTATCATATCTTTTTCCGTTTTTATCCAATATTTTGTCCACCTGTAAATCCACCAAATAAAGCTGGCTTTGTTTTTCTGATCAAATTTGATTTCACTATTTAACCCAATAACCCTTCCTGATCTCATTTTGCCAACAGTGAGGCATCGTAATCTGTTTTATATAAATTTATTATCCTTAAATGATATTTTAGGATTTTTACAGTAATTTTCCCTACTAGAAAGTTTTTGTAATCGGAAATTTTCTTTGCTTTCTGATTCAATTACTGATTTTTGGCACACGAATCGTCTTATTTACAAAAATCGCAGGAAATTACTCCAAACATTATTATTAACATTAGAAATACAATGTTTTTAAAAATAAATTTTCTTTTTTCATAACCAATCTTCTCCTTTTTCTTAATTTAATAAACTCCTTTTATTTATTTAAATAATACAAAACTTTATTTATTATTTCAGTATTTTTAAAAATTAGTTTTACCTTAAATCTAAATTTTATTTCAGATATAAAAATTTTGCTGTGTGTGATTTTCGAGATTTTATATTTCTTCTGGAGTACCTTTGCAGTCAATCTGTCCGCCTTATGCCCACCTTCAGGCCCTATATCTATTATATAATCAGCATATTTTATAACATCAAGATTATGTTCAATTACAAGTACTGTATTTCCTTTTTCCACAAGACGATTCAGTACTTCCAGCAGTCAATATCTTCAAAATGAAGTCCAGTTGTAGGTTCATCTAGCACGTAAATTGTTTTCCCACGTGAAATTTTTAGAAAGTTCTGAGCAAGTTTTATCTTTTTGAGCTTCCTCCAGAAAGTGTTGTTGCAGGTTGTCCCAGTTGACATGGTTCATTCCCACTATCAATTAATGTTTGCAATTTTCTCTCAAGTGCCGGAATATTCTTATTCGTATGCTTCCTCAACCGTCATATCCAGCACATCCGAAATACTTTTTACCCTTGTAATGCACTTCCAACGTTTCTCTATGTAACGTTTTCTCCCTTACAAACTTCTACATTCCACATAAACATCTGGCAAGAAATTCATTTCAATCTTTATTAATTCCAGCACCGCTACAAGCTTCACATCTCTCCACCTTTCACATTAAACGAAAATCTTCCTTGCTATATCCCTCTTACTTTCGCATCATTTGTCTGAGCAAATAAACCTCTTTATATCATCAAATATTTTTCGTATAAGCTGCAGTATTTGAACGAGGAGTTCTTCCAATCGGCGACTGGTCTATATCAATAATTTTCCAAATGTTCAAGACCTTCTATCCCACCGCATTTTCCAGCGGATACAATTTCCTTTATTCAGCCTGTTGTGAAGTTCTGACAAAGCGTCTGATTTATTAATGTCGATTTTCCACTTCCAGAAACCCCTGTAACCACTGTAAATACTTCCAAGGAATGTTTACTGTAACATTTTTCAGATTATTTCCTTTTCGCATTTTTCAAAACAATTTCTTTTCGTGGCTTTTCTTCTCAGGTACTTCTATTTTTATTTTTCCATTCAAATATTGTGCAGTCAATGATTTTTATTTTTCATAACTTGCTTCGGAGTCCCTTCTGCAACAACTCCTTCCACCATTAATTCCAGCTCCTGGTCCTATGTCAATCAGATAATCAGCTCTCATCGTATCCTCATCATGCTCTAACTACAATCAGACTATTCCCAATGTCACGTAAATCCTTCAATGTTGCAAGTAATTTATCATTATCCTCTGATGAAGTCCAATGCTTGGCTCATCCAGCACATAAATCTACACCTGGTAAGCCTGCTTCCAATTTGAGTTGCCAGTCTTATTCTCTGCGATTCCCCACCAGATAGAGTTTTTGTCATTCTGGCAAGGTCTCAAATAGTCAAGTCCTGCATTTATCATAAATTTCAGCCGCTCTTTTATTTCTTTCAATATTTCAGCCGCAATTTGCATCTGCTTTTTCGAGTAAGTGTAATATTTTCATAAAAATTTCAGCGCATCAACAACACTCTACTTTCTGTCAGGTCAATAATGTTCTTTATCATTTATAGTTATCGCCAAAAACAACATCTTTTCAGTCTTTTTCCTTTACAAGTCTTACAAGTCTCTCCGTCATATATTTTAACTTCCATTTCTTCTTGCTGACCTGAAGCAGTTTCTCTATATCGACGTTCAATACTATCTCACAATTCCTTCCAAATTTCTATTTCCATTATAACTAAAACTATCCCTGCCCAAGAAAACTTAAACTTCTTATTACTTCCATAAAAAATTATATCCTTCTCTTTCCGAGTCAATTCAGACACCTTTTTATCCAAAGTTGATTTTATGTCCTTTTGCCATTGCCGTGAATAAATCCCAGTTCCAACCCTTTTTCGTAGTCGCTCCTGGAAAAACTAATTCCACCTTCATTAATTGATAAATTTTCGTCTACAATCAATTTATTCTCATCCACTTCCAGCCTTGAACCAAGCCCATTACAAACTTCACAAGCCCCATAAGGTGCATTAAACGAAAACAGTCTTGGCACAACATCTGGAAAAATCACATCAGGATGATTTGGCAGGAAAAATTTTCACTATATTTGTTGTCTCCATTCACATTTGCAATAATTTCTTTCCATTAGAAAGCTCACTCGCTGTTTCGATAGCTTTCGTAATTCTACTCAAAAATTCCTTGTCATCTTTTTGTACAACAAGTCTATCCAACAACTATCCCAATATTATGTCTTTTATTCTATTCTAGTCAATTGTGTCATTCAGTCCAAAATATCTCCATTTCACCCGAACTCTCTGAAACCTTTTTCTGTAAATTCAAGAATAAATTTTATGAGTCCCTTTTTATCAATAACAACAGGCGATAACACTATCAATTTGTCCTTTTTCATTCCGTCCATTCACAAGATTATCTACAATTTCCTGAATCGACTGTTTTTCCACCTTCTGATGAGCAAAATAGGGACAATGAGCTCTCCAATGTGCCCATAAAAAGCTCTCATATAATCATAAATTTCGTAGTTGTCCCAACAGTCGAACGTGGATTCTTAGAAACACTTTTCTGCTCAATCGAAATCGCAGGCGAAAGCCCCTCAATGCTATCCAATTCAGGCTTTCTGCATTTGTCCAATAAACATTCTCGCATAAGCCGACAAACTCTCCACATACCTTCTTTGCCTTCCGAATAAATCGTATCAAACGCAAGCGAGGACTTCCTCACCCCGAAACCCCTGTAATTACCACAAGCTCATTCTTAGGAATCTCAATATCAATATTCTTCAAATTATGCTCTCTTGCTCTAATAATTTTTATCTTGTTGTCTTTTCATTCTTTTCGATGTTCCTCTCTAATTTTTCTCCTCAATTAATCTAAATCCCTCTAAATCAGCTTTTTTTAAATTCTTCAATCAATTTTTCCATATATCCAAACTTTTTGTTGCCATGGATGTCCTAAATATCCAAAACGAAAATTAACATCAATAAAAATAATAACTCCCTCATTTGGACAATATGTTGAAAAATACGCAGTATAACCGCCACCCCAGTAGCGTTCATCTTAACTTCTATAAATTTAGGTTCATCTTTGACACGAGGATTATATCTGAAGCAAGAATGTTGCCAATCCAATGCATACAATTCCTCATTTTTCCTTAGTACATTTTCAAAAGATTTCGTTATTTTATCCCGAACTTCTTTTTTAAATCTCAAACTACTAAACCTTTTAATTTCTTCTAAATTTTCATAATGATAACTAATATCATAAACTATATATGGTTCTTTAAATTCAAACGCTATTTCTTTTTATCAACACTAGGATTAAAAATTAAATCTATCATAAAACTATATCCCAGACTTTATTATATTCTTTATCATCTAATATTACCATTTTTATACCCAGTCTACAAAAATTTTTATCACATACTGCCTCATAAGTCAGTTATTTTTTTGAAAACTTACAAAACAGCTTTTTCATTTTTATCTTTTGATTGCTCTTTTGTTGCTATAAAACTTGGTAATATTAAGTCTCATGCAACCTTCCAAATCCATTTGTATCATCATAAATATCGGTTAGTCTCAAATCCAGCTTTCAATTGTCCACCCATTCGTTCTGATATTGTGTGGAAAATTGAATCCCACAGTCCTGTTCTTCCAGTTGTTTTCTTTGCTCTTCGTTGACTAATGGATTGAATGGGAGACTATTGATGATTTTTCTCTTCTTTCATCTACAGTATAATTTGTTCCAATATCCAAGCCACACAATAAAAATTCCAATCTTTTTCAAAATTGATAGCATTCTTTAAAAGACTGGTTCAACTTTTTCGATATAACAGTTGCTTACTGGATGAAAAATTATGTCAAAACTGTTATCTGCAAAGGCAATTTGTCATATCGGCTTTGATAATTTCTATTTCATATTTTTCTACGTTTTGCAACCATTTTTCAGCTTCTAGCTGTTTGTCTGAATAATCCAAAACAGTGCAGTTTGCCCTCAAAGCATTAAATATAGGCATTTGCTGTCCACCACTAGAAGCCAGTCCTAATATATATCTTTTAAGCTTTTCAAACCATTCGTGTGGTACAGGATTGACTGGTGTCAAGAGAACATTCCAATCGCCATTCTTAGTATTCAAAATAAGTTTCGTGGCTAATTGGCTGTCCCTATTCCCAGCCTTCTTCAATCCAGTCGGTCAATTGTTTTTGCATTTATTTCTGATAAGATTTTATCATCATTTCTACCCCTGTTTTTATAATTATTCTGAATTTTTATTTTTATCTGAATACATTAATTGACCAAATAGTTTCATTATCATAGTCCATAGTTTCTCCTAGGTATAAAGTAAACTCTATCTTTTCGATATTTTGTTAGTTACATCATCTAATTGTTGGAAACTATTAAAATATATTCTCAATGTTGTCTAGTAGTTTCTTCACCCTTGCCAAGTTGTCTTTGTTTGATAAGTTTTTCCATTAATTACACTACTTTTTAAAATATAGTTCATTTATATCTATATCATCATCATCAAATTCTCCTATATATTTCAAACCATCACAATAACTTCCTGATTTTAATCGTTATTCTTTGTTCTGCTGACATCTCCTAAAATACTAATGAAAATTCTAAAATTATACTCATCTTTTCATTTTATTTTCTCCTCTCACTTCTTATTTTCATATACCTGCATGCCTTCGGAGCTTTGATTTTTCCTACAAAATCCAACTAATGCCAATAATGTCAAAAATATACGGTATCATTGTCAAAAATTGTTGAGATATTGGGAGTCCTATTGTTTTTGGGAAACGTCGGCGAATGCTTGTCCGAAAAGCGAATAATAGGCTTGCTAAGATTGTTCCTAGTGGATTCCATTTTTCCAAAAAATCATTGCTGCCATTGCGATATATCCACGTCCTGCTGACATATTGTTTGAAAAAGGCTGGAAGTAAAACTGCTGTAAGGTAAGCTCCTCCAAGTCCTCCCAATGCTCCTGACAGAAGTACGCTTATGTATCTTATTTTTGTAAAACGCTAATTCCTACTGTGTCGATTTGCGAGTGGATGTTCTCCAACTGAACGGATTCTAAGTCCCAAAACTGTTTTAGTAAGAAGAAAGTACATTGCGATTGCGACTCTGCAAATTATGATTATCATTAATGGACGATTTGCCAATGATTTTGCTAATGGAGTATTTCCTGCTGTTTTGTAAATGGCTTTTTATTAAATAAGAAGTTATTGCGGCTGCAAACAGATTTATTGCAACTCCGCTTATAATTTGATTTCCTTTTAAGATTAATACTGATTACTGCGTGAATTAGTGAAATTAAGACTCTACTATCACTCCAAAAATTATTCCTAAATACGGATTTCCTGTGGCAATATTGACAACTGCTGTTGCAAAATGCTGAACTTAGTATAATCCTTCCAAGTCCGATATTAACAACTCCGCTTTTTCAGAAATACACGCTCCTATGGCTGTTATTAGAATTGGAGGTGCTATTATTATTGTTTGCTGTAATAAATTAAATATTTGCTGTAATATATTCATTTTTATTTTTCCTTTCTGACTCAATATTTTTATTTTCTAAAGTAAATTTACGCTGCCTTCTTTTTATTAAGCATAAATTTAAATAAATTTTCTGATGCTACAAAAATGATGATTAACGCTTGTATAATAAATACAATTTCTTTGTCAATCTGGTATCTTTGTGCAACATTTGCCCCAACTTCAAGTGCCGCATAAAATATTGCCGCAACTAATATTCCAAATGGATTATTCCAAGAAGTGCCACCGCAAGTCCTGTAAATCCATAATCTCCATAATAAGCTCCTGTATATGTGTACTCTGAAGCCCCACCTAAAAACACGTTCAGCTCCTCCAAGTCCAGCACACGCCCCAGCGATTCCCATCGCCAAAAACATAATGTATCTTGATTTATTCCTCCATTTTTCAGCAACTGTGTCGCTTTTGTCCAACTGCTTTTTATTTCGTATCCTTTTTAAAATATTTGAAAAAGAAAAATATTCCTATTGTCAAAAGAATTGCGATTATAAAGCCAAAATTTAAGTTCTGTTTTGTAACTTTTGCAAAAAGTAATGGTAGTCTTGTCTCCTTCAAAGACACGTGGTGATTGTGTATTTTGTGAAGCTGGATCTTTAGGCCCTATTTAATAAGAAGTTTTGCACTTCAATCATAATGGAGTTTAGCATAATTGTACTGATTACTTCACTCACTCCAAATTTTTTGCACGCAGCAGTCCTGCTATTCCAGCCCATAAAAATCCTGCAACTACAGCCACAATTATTACAATAAATACATTTCCAAAAACATAATTTTCTAAAATGTAATTGCGTCAGAAAGTTGCCGCTAATCCTCCTGCTATCATTTGCCCTTGCATTCCAATATTAAACAATCCCGCTTTAGAAAGGCTACCATTGTCGCAAGTGCTGAAAATATTAATGGTGTCAATAAACAATGTTTTTGCAAGTCCACTAAAGAATGGTGATCCTGAGAAGTCTGATAAAAAGCCGTCTCATCATATCAATGTAGGCTGTAAAATGGATTTACACCTTTCGTCATCATTATCATTCACCAATAACTAATGCGATTAATACTGCAATTATAGATGGTAGAAAACTTTTATCTTATTTTTAATCATCTATTTTCCTCCTGCCATTAATATTCCTAATTTTTCTGTTGTTGCATCTTTTTCTATCCAAAATCTTACAATTTTTCCTGAATACATTACTGCAATCCTGTCACTTAATGCCATTACTTTGATAATTCTGCCGAAACAACCATTATCGCCTTTTTCTGAGTTTTTCATTCAAAATTGTACTGTGAATCATCTCAATGTGCACCAATATCGACTCCCTTGTAGGCTGTGCCGCAATGATAAATTTGTTTTCACGTTCCAGCCTCTGCTACAACGACTTTTTGCTGATTTCACCAGACAGTCCACCAAACTTGATTTTCCCATCTGTTGGTCTAATATCGTATTTTTTCTATATATTCATTAGTCTCAATTTCGCTATAATCCAGCAATGCTCCTTTAGAATACTGATCCTGAAGTCCCAAAAGCCATATTTTCTTCCATTGTAAAATCATCAATAGTCGCCCTTTTGTGTCTGTCTTCAGGTATGTGGGAAAGCCCCTTTTCCTTAATAAGTTTTGGCGTCTTGTTTTCCAGTTCATCGTTATCTATAAAATATGTTCCGCTATCAACTTTTACAAGCCCTGCCAAAGCCTCAATAAGTTCAGTCTGTCCATTTCCCTGCACTCCAGCTATTCCTAGTACTTCACCTTCACGGATTTCAAACGAAACATCCTTAACTTTCTCAATGCCTCCACTTTTTACAGTCAAATTCTCAACTTTTACAACTACATTCCCTAGTTTCACATCTGGACGTTTCACTTCAAACAGCACAACACGCCCAACCATAAGATTGGCAATTTTTCCTTTGTAGCTTCCTTTAGTTTTCAATTCTCCAACATCGCTTCCACGTCGAATAACTGTAATATTATCTGATAAATCAAGCACTTCCTGTAATTTATGTGAAATAAAAATAATCGTTTTTCCTTCCTTTTATAAGATTTCTCATAATCTCATAAAAGCTTTCTTTACTCCTGTGGCGTAAGCACTGCACTTGGCTCATCAAATACCAATAATTCTGCACCTTTAAATAATACCTTTAGAATCTCAATTCTCTGATGAATCCCTAACCGACAAATCTGATACTTTTTGCATCTGGATCAATATTCAGCCCATATTTTTCGGAAACTTCCCTAACCTGCTTTCTCGCAGTATTTAAGTCAAAAATACACCATTCTTTTAGGTTCAAATCCCAAAAACCATATTTTTCAGCAACTGTCAACGTGTCTATTAACATAAAATGCTGGTAAACCATTCCACCCTAAATTTGCTGCAGTTGTAGGACTGTCAATGTCAATTTTTCTTGTAAAAATTTCACCAGAAGTTGGAGAATACAGCTCATTCAAAATTTTCATAGTTGCAGACTTTCCAGCTCCGTTTTCCCCAACAATCGTATGAATTTCCCTTTTTCACCTTCAGCGTAATATCATCATTTATGACAATTTTTCCACCCAAAAATTCTTTCCGTATATTTTTCATTTCCAAAATATAACCGCTCATTTTTCCTCCTCTCTATAAAGATTATTTATGTTAAATTTATTGTCACTTATTTATCTATAACATATTTATAAAAACAATTTTAAAAAATATATTGTGCTTTCTTTTTAATAAGATATAGCAACTTAAAAACAAATAATACAAAAATCACGCCAAACATAAGTATTTGTTCCAAGTTGCCTGTCTTTTTCCAAAATTATTGATCAAAATCCAATAATGCTTTGTTATTCAAAAAGATTGTCACAACATAATCATATAATATTTTATTATTTTCATAAAACAATCGCTTTTTAATCCATTCCACCCAACTTCTTTCTTTTTTCATTTAGCAATTTTTGTAATGTTCTTTTGACGCACAATGTGTCTTTTCAGTTATATAATATTCATTATATTAAAACTTATTTCAATTTAATTATTTAAAAATCTGACACATAATAATTTGAACTTGTTTTTAACAAATCAAGCACTGCTATATGTTTTTAACCACATTTATCTTATAATCCTTATAATAATACTTAGGATTTTCTCCTCCAATAAAGACAACTCACGTTGTCTTCGTTATAAGTATACCCCTATATTCGTTATTTTCAAGTAACAATGGTGATCTTTTTAATTTTTAATTGATTTTTGCAAGTTTTTCAATCAATTTCATTAGGGAAAAACCTGTTAAATAGATATTTCTCTGAAGCTCTGGTATTCGCTTGATCCTCTATTTTATCAGAGTACAATATCTTTCGTCAAACTTTGTACACAGAATCTATCTTTAAATTTATTTAATCCTGAATTTTCATAACTTTCTTTTTATAAAAATTCAACATTCGATTTTTCAAAGTTTTCACAACTTCTTTTCTAAGATTTCTCAATTCTTCAATTAAAAACTCCTTATCCAGTTCAGAGTAAATATTACTTGGATTAAAAATCTAACTTGTTAAGAAGTCTCGTATAACACAAAAAAATTTGTCTATTCAAACTATTCCTGATCTGTTCCAATGTACTTCTTTCAAATTGGACACCCCTGACATTGCAACAATTTGTTGTTTATAATAGTCATCTAAGAGAAGATGCCGGCAGTTCCAATATTTTTCCTCTTCCGACAACTGATCGACTTTTATATCCTGCATTTCCTGGTAAAATTCTATTTTCCAAAAGCAATGAATACTTTTTCCTGCCTCTTTATATTTTTTTCTAGTGTTAAATCCATTGATAAAACCTATTTTTTTCCAAACAAATCAGTCGGATATGTAATTTCAAACAATTTTATCTCATATCGTCCCGGTATAACTTTTCCCGCATTTTTCTCTTCCCATCAATCATCACTTTTACTGGTTTAAAATCGTATGTTCCTCTTCTTTCCATTTTTATCTCCTTTTTATTTTTATCAAAAAGAGCAAAACTCGTCATACTGCACCCAAGTAATATTAAAATTATTAATTTTTCAAGGTTTCCTCCTAATCTTATAAATTTTCTTTATCGAAATAGCAATATTTTCTGCACAACTCCATTAGTTCCTCCAATGTCGCATTTTCTGTATATTTTTTTATCAATCCAAATTTTTATTACATCTTTTTACGTTTTGGTCCGATTCCTGTAATATCGTCCAATGCACTTTTTTACATTTCGCTTGTTTCGCATTTTCTGTGATGTAATTCCAAATCTATGGGCTTCATCCCGTAATCTTGCAAAATTTTTCAATGTTTCGTCTGTCTTTTTCAAATAACACGGCTCGCTTTCATAACTTTTCAAAAATTTCCTCTCCTTTTGCAATTCCACCATTACATCGGTATGTTCTATTTTTCCCAAGTTTTCCAGCACATCCACAGCCACCCAAGCTGCCCTCTTTCCACCATCAATTAAAATCAGATTGAGTATTTTATCATTTTCTATTTTTGAATATCTTCGTGTTAATGCTTCTCTCATCATTAAAAATCATCAGCGTGTCTTTTTACAGTAATTTTTAAAATGTCTGTATTCCTTTGGTGTTGTTTCACCATCAAGTGCCACCGTCATCGCTGCAACTCGCATCTTTTCCTGAATATTTGAAATATCAAAACATTCTATTCTGTAAGTCAAACTTTTCAACCGTAATTCTTTTTTAATTACGCAATCCTTCTGAACCATACGCCGTCTTTTCATAGTATTTATCTACCTCTTCACGCAGGTTTAGATACCCCACTTTCTAAAAGCTGCAATCTTCAGCTGCTTTATTTTTGGAAAATGAAGTTTTATTTCCTTATGCTTTTTCAATTTCTTTGCCCATTCTTTTATCAAAAGTTCAGCTTGACATAAATCGTTCATCACAAATAATATGCTTTGGAATATTCCTTTTTCATAATACAGAAGTAATTAACCGCTCGAACAGATTTTCTTCTTGACTTCTTTCCAGCGAAATTATTATATCATTTTTATTAATAACTTTCCTTCCTGAATATTCAGCACACATAAAAAACACATTTTCCTTTTTTCCTCAAACACAAAACACATCTTCATCAATTTCCTTACTGTATTCAATAATTTGAGTTTCCAGCATTTTTTCATCACAGCTCAGTTTTTCTCCTGCTCGTTAATTGCACGCTCAAATTCCATTTCATCACTAAACTGTTTTTCATTCGGCTTTTCCAGCATTTCAATAACCTTGTCAGAATGTCCCTTCAAAAATTCTTGAAATTTTTTACATTTGTACTGTACTCATCTTCAATATCCTTGTACTTACAGGGAGCAGGACAAGTTTTCATATAATATTTTTAAAGCAAGGTTTTTGTTATTTTGTCCATACTTTCGATTGCAGTCCCGCACTGAAATATCTTAATAAGTGACTTCATTGCAAAATATTCCCATGGATAAGGTCCAAAAATATTCTGCATTTTTCATTCAATTTTTGTACTTCTTACGATTTCCACTTTAGGAAATTTTTCTTTGTAAACTTTATATATGGATGTCTTTTTCATCTTTAATAAAATATTATATTTGGCTTATTCTTCTTTATGAGTTATTTTCAGAATAAGTGCCTCAACTTCTGATTTACAGATAAAAACCTCAATATCTCTAATATTTTTCACCAATCTAGAGTCTTCTTGGTTATGCGAATTTACATTTCGTAAAATAAGATTTTACCTCTATGCAAATTTTTGCTTTTCCCACAGTAAATAATTCTTTCCACGCTCATTTTTCATCAGATAAACCCAGGATGAGTGGGAATATCCTCATATTTAATCGGTGATTTTATTTCTTTCTTCCATTTTTGCTTTATACCTCCGTTTTACCACCCATTTCCCTATGGAATTTTGTTATCTTTATATTCCAGCCCTCAGACAAATCCTACATAGCATATTTTACTAAAAGTTGCAGATCTATGCTGTCCTCCTGAACATCCCTATTCTCTATACATGCAAATGCGACTTCCCATCCTTTTCATACTCGTATCAGATATCTACATATCAAGCAGCATTTTATAAAAACTCCTTGACTTTCTCGAAGTCCCATTACACAATCCATGTACGTCTTTATGATTCCTGTTTTACGCTTTTAAATCTTCGATGTAATGAGGATTTGGCAAAATCTCAAGTCAAACATCAAATGCAAACCAGCGAGTGTTCCATTTTAAACTCAAAAAGAAGTGAGATTTACACTTAATTTTGCTTTTTCCTGAATATTCCTTTTTCCAGTATTTTCTGAAGTTCCTTTTTACAGAACGTTTTAGTCGTGTCATAACCAAATCGGCCTTTTAGCATAAAGTCCTTGATTATTTTTCCTTTCAGCTTCTATATATATCAGCTAGTGTATCATATAAATTTAAAGGATGTTTTCTTCTAGAAAGCTCATACTCGCTAAGCTACATTTGTTCTGGCGTCGAGATATATGATTTCACAGTCTATTTCATTTTTATCGAGAAATTCAGCTGTTTTAAAATTGCTCTATAAATTCCTGATTTCTTATATCTATTGCAACCGCAACTTTATTTCTGTTACTCATATTTCATTCAGATACTGAAACAAACTTTATCGGAAAAATTGTCAATGCAGAAATATTCCTGTCTTCATTCATTGTTTCGATTTTCCTGCACCACTCATTCCTGTTATTATAACAAGTTCTTTTCTCCTTCATCTTCCATTGTCATCTTACTCCTCTCTGTTTTATTATTATCCCATTTTTTTATATTTTCTTTGTTAATTATACCATAAATTTTTCATTTACATAAATTATTTTGAAATATTTTTAGTAACAATTATTTTTACTACTTTATTTTTCATCTATTGTTTAAATACCTATTCTAAGTACTTTAAAGCCTTGTATGATAATATTATTTTAATTTTGAATTTGAGGAAATAATATGAAAAATCTGTTAATTTTATAATTTTAGAGCCATCCTTTTCCATAATTGCCATCAGTACCTATATATATTACACAAAATCAAATAGAAATTCCAAAAGAAATGATAATTTCTGCTGTTAAATCACACTTTCCAATCATCAATGTATACACTTGGAGATATGAAACTTTTCCAACCCGACAGTCTACTTTGAAAATGATAAACTTATAATTGACGCTGATTATGAATTCTAAAGACAGAGCTACTTCGAACTGACTACTGAAAAGCCAACTTTGAAAGTGAATTAGAATATAAAAATTCAAATCTTTATCTTTGGAATTTTTAATTTATTAATAACAAAAGATGGAAAAGATACCAAAGCCAGACAAATACGCTCTTACTCTTATAAGTACCATATCCTACGAACTGCAATACAAAAACTCTTTTACTCTACTTTAGGAAGCAACAAAAATTTAATTCTATAAAAAGTGTTAAAAATCAGAAATAACAAAATTTTAGGAGAGATAGAAAAATCTGTTTCTATAGCAAATAAAAATAAGACTGATTAATATTTTTATTTACAACTGACTTTTAGTAATTTTACTAAAATCCTCATACCAATAGGAAGTTTTCATTCTCTTTTCTCCCTCATTTCTTTAAATCTTTTTATTCAATTATGCCTTCGGATTTGATGTGTCTGAGAAACTCAAAATCTATGTTATTTTTAATTTTACAAATCACGATAAAATCAGTATTTATATTTTGATTTTGGAAAAACTTGTTAAAAATTCATTATTTTGATAGTTTTCAGACACGCCCTAATAAAAATCATTTTCTTTTATATTGATTAAAAATTTTGACTTTTTAAATTTATGAGGTATATATTATTATGTGAACATATTCACATATATTAATATGAATTTAAAAACAGAAAGGGAAATAGTATAATGAAAAGTAGTGTTAATCAAGAAGGAACTGAATAGAAGTTGTAGAAAAGAATTAAGAGGATTAAAAGCGGAGAAAGCATTAGTTGATGGGAATATTGCGGTGTTTGCCATACTGATTTGCATAGAGTTCAGGAGATTTGGAAAAGTTCCTGGAAGAGTTTTGGGACATGAAGAATTGGAATTGTAAGAGAAGTTGCAGATGGTGTAACATCTTTTGAAACCTGGAGATAGAGTATTGTTGGTTTCTTTGAAGGATGCGAAAGATGCGAATACTGTATCAATGGACAAGAAACATTGTGTAGAGATGTAATAAATGCAGGATATCTCTGCTGACGGAGGAATGGCTGAACAATGTATTGTGCAGCTGATTATGCAGCAAAGTTCCAGAAGGATTAGATCCAGCTCAAGTTAGCAGCATCACTTGTGCAGGAGTTACAACTTATAAGGCAATAAAAGTTGGAAAACCTCAACCAGGACAATGGGTAGTAATTTACGGTGCTGGAGGATTAGGAAACTTGGGAGTTCAATATGCTAAAAAAGTATTTAATACTCATGTAATCGCTGTTGATATAAACGATGATAAATTAGCACTAGCTAAAGAAGTTGGAGCTGACTATATAATAAATGGTGCAAAAAGAAAGATCCTGTTGCAAAAATTAAGGAATTAAGTGGGCTTGGAGCTCTATTGCTGTAGTTACTGCTGTATCAAAAGTTGCATTTAATCAAGGTATTGATTCAGTAAGAGCCGCTGGAAAAGTTGTTGCAGTTGGACTTCCATCAGAAACTATGGACTTGCCAATCGTAAAAACAGTATTAGATGGTATCGAAGTAATCGGATCGCTTTGTTGGAACAAGGGAAGACTTAAGAGAAGCATTCCAATTCTGGAGCAGAAGGATTGGTTGTTCCAGAAGTTCAAACAAGAAATATCGACGAAGCTCCTGAAATTTTTAAAAAGAAATGGAAGAAGGAACAATTCAAGGGCGTATGGTAATCGATATGCACTCACATTCTTGTGGTTAGTGGACACAAACACTAATTTTCATTTAAATTCATCTAAATAAATAAAATGTAATTAACTTGATTGTTAATTACATTTTTATTATTTATACTTAAATTTTATTTAGCGAGAAATTAAAACTTAACATAATTTCTATTTTCTAAATAAGATTTAGTATTAGATTATTTTTGTTTAATAACAGTAAAATTATATTTTAACTATTTGGAAACACTAACTTTTTATCTTTTTGTTAAAAAGTTTATAATAAATTTGTTATTTTAATGGGATTTAGTATTAATTTTGAAAATTAAATTTAAAATCTCAATCTCATTTCATACCAGACAGCACCGCTCATGAACAGACTCTGAAACTCCTTCATTTTCAAAACCAAATTTTTGAATAATATGAAACAAGTTTATCTTTACAAGTTAAGACTACTCTTTTCTGCCTTTATCTTTTTGCCTCAAAAATAAGCTCATTGATTAATCAGCATATCCTCTCTTTCTATATTCAGGCAGCAGTATTCACTCCAAAAATCATTTTGCCAATTTCCTTTTTCATCATGTAAATGAGGATTTTCATACATTTCATCTTCCAAATTAGGACTATCTGTCACCATTCCATTCACGAAAACTCACAATATTTCCATCTTTCCTTCTTCTTCAAGAACTAGAAATAATTAGGATAAATCAACAATCTCCTTCAAAAGATTCTCCTGTTGCAGCTTCACTTGCTGGAAAAACACGTCGCTTCTATTGCCGTTATCTCATCCAAATCTTCTATTTTTGCCTCTTCTAATGTTCATAATTTATTTTCCCTTCAACTTTTTGTTATTAAATTATATCATTTCAGAAAACACAAATCTAGTTATTAATATTTTTATTTTTATTCACAGCTTCCCAAATCTTTTTCAGTCCTTCCGATAATACACCTTTTAGATAAGCCAAATTCAACCTTAATAAAGCAGTCTGCATTTTGAATAAACATATTTTCAGCTTTCAGCAATACACCGGCATTATTTGCCAAAAACATTGTTAATTCTTCATTTTTATGAGAAATTTTATATTTTTCAACAGCATGGTGATATACCGAAATCCATCTGTACTCAAGAGGCATTTGTTCCTTGTCTATCTATTTATTTCATCAAAATTATACATTTTTATCATCCTTTCAAAAATTTTTATGACCTATTTTTATCTGTATTTTTATGAGAATTCAAATTATACACTTTATCATATAAAGAAAATTTTTGGTATATTTAAACTAGAATTTTAATTTTTAGAGTATAATATTTTAAATATTACATTTATTAATTATTTTCATAACAATTCTATTCAAACAGAAACAACTGTATGAAAAATCTTTCTATCGAGATGAGACAAAAATATACATACTTTTAGAAAAATGCAAAAGCATATTTGTTTCAAAACCACGTATTTGTAGGGATTACAGCCACTATGGACTGGAAATCCTGATGGAAAAATCTATGTAGTTGCATAAGATAAAAATATTATATTTACAGTAGATTTCTTTGAAATTGAGATTTAATTTTTAGTTTCGAGAAGTCTTTTTATTTTTCAAAAATTTTTCATAAAAACTTAAAAAGTCTATTCTAAGAAATTTATTGACAATAACTGCTTTGTCTGATAAAATTTTATAGGCATAAAAATTGTTTTTTTAGTCAGGTATCTTTTGGCTTTGAACTAAAATTTTAAATTTATGCTAATTTTTGTATTTTATGGAGGTGAATGTTTTTGAACGAGGAAGTCCTGAGTCAGAAACTATTGGATTGTACAAATATATGCAATGGATGAGGGAATATCTTCGTTACTGTTATTCTTCTTATTTTGAAATTGCATAAAATAAAAAGTATAAAAGAAAGGAGATAACAGTGGAAAACAACACCATTCAAAAACTTATAAATGATATTTTTGAAATTAGAAAATATCTGAACAATTTAAAATACTGTTGAAGTTTCGGAACTGCTAAATCAGTTTGAATCTTCTGAATTAATAATGATTTTTAGACTACTTTCTAAAAATAGGGCAGCGGATGTATTTTTCATATCTAGATACAGAGCATCAGGAAATGATTATTAACACTATGACTGATGTGAAAACATATATATTTGATGAGCTTTTATTTTGACGATATTGTTGATATTATTGAAGAAATGCCATCAAATGTAGTAAAAAGATTTTGAAAAATACTGATGCGAAAAGATAGACATACAATAAATCTTTTGTTAAAATATCCTGACAATTCAGCTGGAAGTATTATGACAACTGAATATATGGATTTGAAAAAGGATATGAAAGTATCTCAAGCGATTGCTAAAATTAGGGACACTGTGGAAAATATGGAAAATATCTATACTTGTTACGTAATTAGCGAGGACAGAAAACTGGAAGGAGTAATTTCCCAAAAGAATTAATTACAAAACGAAGATGACACAATTGTGGGAAAATATTATGAATCGTAATTTTGTAAGTGTTCATACAAATGATGATCAGGAAAATGTTGCTGAAATAATTAAAAATATAATTTGATTGTACTTCCAGTTACAGATATAGAAAATAGGCTTCGGAATAATTACGATTGACGATATAATGACGTTGTAGAACAAGAAGCGACAGAAGATTTCCACAAAATGGCGGGAATTACACCAGTTGAGGAATCTTACCCTCAAAAACAAGCGCTTTTACCATGGCAAGACAAAGAATTAGCTGGCTTATTATACTTATGATTTCTGCAACTTTACAGGAAGAATTATAAAAAGCTATGAAGATGTGCTGCAATCAGTAGTTATCTTATCTTCATTTATTCCAATGCTCATGGATACTGGAGAAATGCAGGAGCGCATCTTCAACTATTGTAATACGATGCTTAGCATTAGGAGAAGTTAATGCAAAAGATACTTTTAGAATATTAAGAAAAAGAGTTTTTTTATTTCGTTTATAGTAGCCGTCGTTCTGGCAGCAATTAATTTTCTAAGAATTATGACCTTGACAAAAACACCTTTAAATGTTGCTTTTAACTGTTTCAATTACTCTCATTTTTGTAGTTATGATTTCCAAAATAATAGGCATTTTTACCTGTTGTTGCAAAACGTTTAAAATGGATCCCGCAATTATGGCAGGACCCTCTAATAACTACAATTTTAGACGCTTTTGACTCTTTCTATTTATTTTAAGTTTGCAACTATATTTTTAGCAATATGATTAAGTAAGGAGGAATAATGAAGAAATAATTGAAACTCTTTAAAAGATATTTTGAAATACAGTTAAACGAATTAAATGCAGTTGAAATTTCTGATATATTAAACCAGTTCAAAAATACCTGAACTTGTAATAATGATTTTTAGACTGCTAAAGAAAGATAAAGCGGCAGATGTGTTTCCTTATTTGGATTCAGAACATCAAGAAATGATTATTCATACATCAACTGATATTGAGACACGTGAAATATTTGATAAGCTGTACTTTGACGATATTGTTGACATTATTGAGGAAATGCTCTTTGATGTTGTAAAAATATTGAAAAATACTGACAAAAAGATCGGCATCTAATAAATCAGCTATTAAAAATATCCTGACAATTCAGCAGGAAGCATTATGACAACTGAATACGTTGATTTTCAAAAACATGACTGTTTCAGAAGCAATTGAATTATTAAGAAAAACAGGAAAAGATAAAGAAAATATATATACATGCTATGTTACAAGCGAAAATGGAAAAACTTGAGGGAGTACTTTCACTCAAAGAATTAATTGCAAAAAGATAATATAGCAATTGAAGATATTATGAACAAAAAAATTTTATAAGTGTTCATACTGATGATGATCAGGAAGTTGTTGCAGATTTGTTCAAAAAGTATGATTTTATTGTTATGCCAGTTGTGGATCATGAAGGCAGAATTTTAGGAATCATTACAATAGATGACGTAATGGATGTAGTAGATCAGGAAGTTACAGAAGATTTTCATAAAATGGCAGGAATTACTTCCCCCACTGATGACTCTTACTTAAAGACAAATATTTTTACAATGGCAAGACAAAGAATTGGATGGCTTGCAGTTCTTATGATTTCTGACACAATTTCAGGAAACATAATACAAGGCTATGAAAAAGGTACTTGCAAAATCAATTATCCTGACAGCATTTATTCCAATGCTAATGTCGAGCGGAGGAAATGTAGGATCACAATCGTCAACAGTTGTAATCCGTTCATTAGCACTAGGAGAAATCTCTCCAAAAGATGCCTTCAAAGTACTTAGAAAAGAAATTTCAATTGGTATAATGGTTTCAATAGTTTTGTCAATCTTGAACTTTATAAGACTAATTACTTTAGAAAAAAATAAATCCGACAATCGCTTTTTATAGTCTCAATAACTCTTGTATTTACAATAATAATCTCAAAAAAATAGTAGGAGCATTGCTTCCACTTGGTGCAAAAAAATTTTAAAAATCAGATCCAGCTGTTATGGCAACTCCTTTAATAACGACTATTTCAGATGCTGTAACACTTGTTATTTACTTTAAATTTGCTACAACATTTTTAAAACTTTAAAAAATAATTCAAGTCTAAGATTTTTAAGTTTTAAATTATTTTTAATAAAAACAAAAGAAGCTATTATAAAAAGTAACTTCTATTCATTTTTAAAAATATTTTATCTATGTTATTTTATTAGTACTTTGTTATTAAATATTCAAACGCTCCAAGTGCTGCTTTTGCACCTTCCCCCATTGCGATAATTATTTGTTTTTGTCTGATACTAGTAACATCTCCAGCTGCGAAAGATTCCAGCTACGAAGTTGAATTATTTTCAGGATTAATTACAATTTCTCCAATTTTATTTGTTTCAACCAAGTCTTTACAACTTCGCTTCTTGGCGACAGTCCAATCTCTACAAACATCCCTTCCACATTCAATGTTTTTCTTCATCAGTTTCTCTACTTTTTATAAACAATACTTTCCACAAATTCATTTCCATTTACTTTTAACTGTTGCGGAATTTAAAATAGTTTTTATATTTGATTGTTCAGCCAATTTTTTTCCTGTAAAACTTTATCCGCCTTTAATTCAGGCATAAATTCAATTAATGTAACTGATTTTGCAATTCCAGACAAGTCAAGTGCCGCTTCCACACCTGAATTTCCTCCACCAATTACAGCCACATTCAATCCTTTATAAAAAGGTCCGTCACAAGTTGAGCAGTAATGTACTCCTTTACCAACATATTCGGCTTCTCCAGGAATATTCAGACTTCTAGGTTTTTGCTCCCAGTTGCCACAATAACTGTTTTTGTTTTATAACTTTTTTTCCATCATCAGTTACCAAAAATCTTATCTTTTCCATCTTTCTTTATATCTCTTTTACTAGATGCCCTTCTTTAAACGCACTTCATGTTCTTTTAAATGTTTTTCCAATGTTTCTGTAAATTTAGCTCCAGTTGTTGAAACAGTCCAATAATATTCTCAATTTCATTCGTATCAAGAACCTGTCCACCAATCTTTCACTCCAACCATTGCTACATTAAGCCCTTTTCTAGCCGCATAAATCGCTGCAGAAACAGCTGCAGGCCCAGATCCAACTACAATTACATCATAAAAGTTTATTTTCATCAATTTTTACTAATTTCCTTCATCTAAAAGCACCAAGATTCAAGCTAAAATCCATTTTCCATACCTCCGAATTTAATTTTTATTTATTTTATAATAATTTATTTAATTTTTGTAATTATTACAATTTATTTTAATATAATTTTTCCAAAATTGTCAATATTTAAATTTTTAACTTTAATAAAAATGTCATATTTATTTTATCAACAATTTCAATATTTTTCTTACCTATTAAATAATATTGAAAAACAAAACCCACCAGTTATAAATAACCAGTGGGCAAAGGTAGGAGGAGATTAATTCAAAGCCGACTATCTTTTGATCAGCTAAAAATCAAGAAAAATGATTATAGCCAATAAAACAGTCCAGTCTTGATTAATCATCTTGACCACTCCCCAATCTATATGTTTTGTTGTCGTTTAAGTTTGCGGATCTTAATCGACAGAATATTATATCATAAAAACAACCCCTATTCAATTAAGAATGACGGGATTTTCCATATTTTCTCTATGACTATAAGCATATAGATTGTTTTTATTCAAAAATATCTATATCATTTTTCATCTAAAATACTAAAGATTTTATATATATACAGGAATCATTTCGTCAATTTCTCAAATGTTTTTATACTTCTTTAAAACTTTAGAAGAAATTATTTCCAGTTCCTTATCTTCTGCAATTTTTACTGATTTATTCTCAACTTTCTTTGTTAAATTTCTTAATTTTTGTTTCCATATTACTCACCTCTTATAGAAGATAATATCATAGATATATAATAAAATTCAACCTATTTTTCAAAAATTCTATTTAACTTTAAAAATTTCAATCTCAAAGCATTTCCCAAAACCGACACTGAACTAAACGACATCGCAAAAAGCCGCTATCATCGGATCCAATTTTGGTCCATTGAAAAATGCATAAAATATTCCAGCGGCAAAAGGAATCTCCCAAGTACGTTATAAAAGAATGCCCAAAATAGATTTTCCTTTATATTTGTAATTGTCGCTTTACTTAATGCTATTGCTCCTGCAACATCTCTCAAATCGTTTCTAATTAAGACAATGTCAGCTGATTCTATAGCAACATCCGTTCCATTTCCTATCGCAATTCCAACGTTTGCTTGAGCAAGTGCTGGTGAATCGTTGATTCCGTCTCCAACCATTGCAACAAATTCATCTTTTTTCCTGAAGTTCCTTTTACGTTTTGAGATTTCTGATAAGGCAATACTTCTGAAATTACATCGTCTATTCCCACTTGTTTTTGCGATAAATTTCGCAGTTTTTCGTTATCTCCAGTAAGCATTATTGTCTTGATTCCCATTTTTCAGTTTTTCTATAGCTTCCTTGCTTGTTTCCTTGATAACATCTGCAACTGCAACAAGTCCCGCCAATTCGTTATCAATCGAAAATGTACATTGGCGTTTTTTTCCTTCATTCGACAAAATATCATAATCTTTTTGAGAAATTTTCCACATTGATTTTTCGATTTTCCATCAATTTTCTATTTCCAATTTGCACTTCTTTTGCCATCAAATGCCGCACGAATACCGTAACCTGGCATTGCCCTAAATTTTTCATACGGCTTAATTTCAATATTTTTCTCTTTTGCTTCATTCTACAATCGCCTCTGCCAACGGATGTTCTGAATCATTTTCCACACTTGCGGCAATTTTTAACAATTCATTCTCGTTATAATTTCCATAAGCAATCAAATCAGTCAGTACAGGCTTTTCCTTTCGTAATCGTACCAGTCTTGTCAAACACAACAGTTTTAATTTTATGTGTTGTCATGGGCTTCCCACTTTTTATAAGAATACCGTTCTCAGCCCCTTTTTCCAGTTCCAACCATTATCGATGTAGGTGTTGCAAGTCCCAATGCACACGGACACGCAATTACAAGTACAGCGATGAAAAACGACAATGCAGTAACCAATCCACTTCCACTCAGAAACCAAACAATCCCTGTAATTATCGCAATCCCAATAACAATTGGTACAAAATACGCCGCTACAATGTCTGCCATTCGAGAAATTGGAGCCTTTGACCCCTGTGCCTCCTCAACCAGCTTTATAATTTGCGACAAAACTGTATTTTTACCAATTTCAGTCGCCTCAAACCTGATACTTCCATTTTTATTAATACTTCCTCCGACGACCTTGTCCCCAACCTTTTTGCTTACTGGCAAACTTTCTCCTGTCAACATTGACTCATCAACAGAAGTCGCCCCTTCCACAATCCTTCCGTCCACCGCAATTTTTTCTCCCGGCTTCACAATATAATATCTCCAACTTTCAAGTTTTTCAATCAGAACTTCCTTTTCCGCTCCATTTTCAATAATTTTTAGCCTTTTTAGGCTGAAGTCCGATAAGTTTTTATTGCCGATGAAGTTTGGCCTTTTGTTTTAGCTTCCAGTGAGTTTTCCAAACAAGATTAACGTAATGATTGTACCAGCTGACTCATAATAGCAAATCCATATGTGCTTCAGGATCTCACAGTTACAATTCTAAAAGTGGCGTAAATTCCATAGAGTACCGCCGCTGTCGCCCCAATAGCAATTAACGAATCCATTGTTGGAGATTTTTCTCGCTAAATTTTTAAATCCATGATCTCTTCCAGCATAAATAATAGGCAAAGTCAATACAAACTGTGCCAACGCAAAAATTAAGTGGATTTACCTTAGATTCAAAAATTCAGGAAGTAGTTGCCCCAAGACATGCTCCCCATCGAAATATACAAAAGTGGAACAACAAAAATAATTGCCAAAATTAATCGATTTTTCAAACTTGTTATTTTTCTTTGATAAAGTTCCAGCTTTTTATCTTCCGTCATATCCTCAACCAGCCCATACCCAGCCGACTCCACTATTTCCTAATTTTATCAAAATTGTACTTCTTCTCATCATATTCAATATTCAATTTTTCAGTTGCAAAATTAACTCGAAGCGTTAATATCATTATTTTTATTATGCCTTTTTCCACAGCATTGGCACAAGATGCACAGCTCATTCCAGTTACTGTATAGTCTGCCATAATCTTTTCCTCCTTCATTTAGTACACTATATCTTAAATATGCTTATGTCCGCTATGTTCGCAATTACACTGCCCCTCCATCTTTTTATCTTCTGTCATATCCTCAACCAGTCCATACCCAGCCGACTCGACTATTTTTCCTAATTTTGTCAAAAATTATATTTTTCTCATCATATTCAATATTCAATTTTTCAGTTGCAATATTAACCGAAGCGTTATATCATTATTTTATTAAGTGCCTTTTCCACAGCATTGGCATCAAGATGCACAGCTCATCCCAGTTACTGTATAATCTACCATAATCTTTTTCCTCCTTCATTTAGTACAATATATCTTTTAAATATGCTTATGTCCATTATGCTTACAATTACACTGCCCTTCAACACAATCACACAAAACTTCTTCCACAGCCGTTTTCCTCTTTTCCTCCACAGCCTTTTAAAATCAAATCCAAGTCGTCAAAACTCAGTTCACTGTTCTCAATAACTTTCCTATCATTTCTCCAACTTTCGTTTTACAAATTTTATCAAAAGTTCTAATATATAACTGTTAGCAACTTCCTTTTCTGTAAAATCTGTCGAATAAATATACTTGTTCCCAATTTCCCTCTTTTTCAAAATATTCTTTTCAGCAGCCGATTCAACAGCGCCTTTATTGTAGCCTGTTTCAGTTCATTTTCTCACAAAGCACCTCTGTCACAAACTTGCTCATAACTTCGCTATTTTGCCCCACAACTCGCATTACTTCCCATTCTGCATCGGTTATATGCTGTTTTTTTATCGATTCTGCAATTTTCTTTCACATTCTTACCTCCTTTAATGTTTACGTTTGTAATCTTTTACATTATATAGTTTACAACAGTAATCGTTTTTTTGTCAAGTATTTTTTTGTTATAATAATTTTACAGGGTTTGTCACTCTAAAAATAAATTAAAATGTGAGACTTTTTACACTCTCACAAAAAAATTCAAATATATAAATTTTTAGACTTCTTTTGTTTCTGCTACTTTTTATACCAGTAAGCACTTTTCTTCGGATAACGTTTTTGTGTTTCAAAAATCAACATAGAATAATCCATATCTTTTTCATAGCCATTAGACCAAGAAAATACATCCATTAATGACCATAAGAAATATCCTTTTACATTCGCTCCATCTCTTTATGGCGTCTGAAATTACTTCCAGATGTTGTCTTATGTAATCTATTCTTGCATCATCATATACTGTATTGTCTTCAAAAACATCTTTTATAGCCTAAACCGTTTTTCAGTAATATAGATTTTTTGTAATTTGGATAATCTTTTTTTAACTCTTGAGATTTGATCATAAAGACCTTGCGGATAAATTATCCAGTCCCAGTCAGTTCTTGGGATGCTTTCATTGGCTTTTCTTTGTCCCTACCCTTTTATCTGATATTTGGAACTTCCTTTTATTTCCTGTTGCGTTGTGAATAATTTCAGTTTCACCATCATATTCAGCCATCCAGTCACTCATATAATAGTTTATTCCAAGAAAATCGTTCAAATCTTTTGCCGCTTTCAATTCTTCAAAATCTTCTGCCCTTAAATCTAATTTTTCCGCCATTAACTTGCAAAAATATGATTTACACCATCCATTGTTTCTTTTGAGTATTCTCCTTTAAAAAGTAGCATCCAAAATAAATTTATTATGAATGATATCATCTAATTCTGCCGCTTTTACATCTTTTAGAATTACTTTGGATCATAAGGATACTTTTGTTGGCAATGCACAAACCATTCCTATTTCTCCATGATAGCCATTTTTCTTAAATAAATTAACTGCTTTTTGCATGTGCCAAAAACCATATTATGATGTGACTGAAACAATTTTTTTCAAAAATCATATTTTTATTCCTGGAGGAAATTTTCCAACAAGATATTGACCATCTCCAATTGGTCCTATTTCATTAAATGTTGTCCAATAATTTACTTCACTAAATTCTTCAAAACAGAATTTCGCATAATTTACAAAGTGCTCTATATTTTCACGATTTAAAAAATCTCCGTTGGAGTGCAAAACTTCTGGTGTATCAAAATGGTGAAGAGTTACAAAAGGGTTCTACTTTTCTTTTTACATTCTGCAAATAATTTATGATAAAATTCTACTCCTTTTGGATTTACTTCCCATAGCCATTTGGAAAAAATTCTTGACCATGCTATTGAAATTCTTATTCCATTTATACCAAATTCTTCGCAAAGTTTCAAATCGACTGGATATTGATGATAAAAATCACTCGCAGGTTCTGCCGTATACCAATAATTTTCTTCTAAAAATTTATCCCATGCAACTGGTCCCTTCCCATCAATTTTGACTGCTCCTTTCAGCCTGATATGCCGCTGTTGCTCCACCGAAAAATAAAAATCTTCTGGTAATTTTTGACATAATTAAACCTCCATAATTATATAAAACTATTACTTAGTATTAAAATGTATTAATTAATCTTCAAATTGCGCTTGCACAAAATCTAATGCACCTTTGCTGTCACGAGTCAAACTAATATATTGAGCCCTTCGGTTTTTGCTAACTTAATTCCTAACTTATCAGTTTCTGCCTTCATATCTTCAAAATTTGATGCAACTTGCGGTGCAAGAATAACTCAAATCAAATTCAGGAAGTATTTCACGGTGTGCACCATATCCACCTGCTGCAGCTTTAACTGGAACATTATGTTCTTTTTGCCGCCTTATTTAAAGCATTTGCTAAAAAGTCCACTTGTTCCTCCACCAGCACATAATACAAGCACATTTGTTTCTTTTTGTTATATTATTTTTAACGGCACCAGTTTTTCAACACCAGCTTTTTTTCAAGAATGTTATCTGCTTTTTAGTGTTGAAATTTGCAGCGACTTTTTTTCTTTTTAATTCGTTATTTTGTAGTTCCTAGACGTTCTTCTTCGAGAATTTGTTTATCGTATACTTTTTATAAATGGATAATAAATAATAAAGTCCACAACAATTAAAAAGTGCCGCTAAAAATAAACGATAATACCTGAAGATTGGTTCCCAGTATTATTCCCAATGGTCCTGGAGTTGTCCATGGAAGATTAGCAGTAAAACTGTTCATTCCAAGTACATCTATAAATATTTTAAAAATCCACACATTCACTATTGGTGCAAAAGATAAATGGTATAAAGAATACCGGGTTTAATACAATTGGAGCACCAAATAGAATTGGTTCATTTACCCCAAAGAATGTCGGTACAGCTGAAGCACGTCCAATAGCTTTATTTCTCTTAGATTTACAAAGCCACATAAACATAAATGGCACAATTAAAGTAGCTCCAGTTCCTCCCATTGTAACTATAAACATTTGTGTTCCTGAAGTTAAAATTTTATCCGCATGCTGTCCAGCTCTCATAAGGTTTTAATTTGCATCTATATTAGCATAAGTAACAACTGCAATAGCAGGTTCTACAATTGAAGGCCCATGAATTCCGACAAACCAGAAGAAAGCATAAGCTCCAAAAATAATAGTAATTCCTACATATCCATCAGCTGCTGAAAATAACGGTCCAAAAAGTTTACCTACTGCTTCTGCAACTCCTGTTCCAATAAAGTGACGCACAAGAATCTCAAGAACATAAAGCAACACTATTGATAAAGTAAACGGTATTACATCTTTAAAAACTTGTGAAATATTAGGCGGAACTTCTGATGGCATTTTTATAGTTACTTCATTTTTCACACAAAATTTATAAATTTTTACAGTTATAAATGCTGCTAAAATGCAGTTAAAAGTCCTTTTAGTACCTAAGAATCCAGTTGAAATTCCATCTTTAGTTGGATCTGCCCTAATAACAGCAATCCAACCATTGAGGCTAAAAAGTGTAGAAAGATAATTAATTTGATTAGTTGCCGGCATAGAACGGTTTTACAGAATCTGTTAATGATTTAGTGTTGTTCCATCTACTAAAAATGCTAAGATTCCCATAGAGTAACTATATGGTTTCATTAATAAAAGCTTCTATATTTTTGGCCAAAAATCCAAAAAGCATTTGGAACATAAGCAATTAAGATAAAAATACTAGAAAAATAGTATAACTGGCATACCAGCTATAAAACCATCACGAATTGTTCTTAAATATATATTCGAGATAATTTTTCAAAAAGGCTTTCCTTTTTCTATAAATTCAATCAGTTTTTCATTTACTTTGCTCCTCTTTTTATATAATTCTATTAAATGTTTCATTAATTCTTTCAATAATATTGTTGTCATCAAATGATCTTGTCCATGAATCATAATAAAACTCATTTCTAAATCTTCTCCAGCCGCTTCTTTAGCTAAAATATCTGTTTGTGAATTATGAGCACCAACCAAACATTCCTCAGCCTCTTTTACTAAATTTTCCGCTTCTTCGAACTCTCCATTTTGTGCTTTATTTAACGCAATCATCAATTTAGATCTTGCATCTCACGCATAAGCCACTATTTCAAATCCAATCATTGTAACATCTTCTTTAGTCATAATTCTCTCCCTTTTTACATAATATTTTTATTTTTCTAACTATATTTTTGTTAATTCTTGCTTTTTGTTTTTAAATTTCCTATTTTTAATCTATTTTTCCTTCCAAGATGTTGCTGTTTTTCAACCACTTCATTTAACTCTTCTATATTCTTTTCTTCCAATTGTATTCAACCATTCCACAGCTGCTTTTTCGCCTTCCTTAGCAAACACATCCACTCCATTTGCCCAAGTCGCTCTTCCACACAATACCCCGTTAAATTTAGCACCTGAATCATGAGCAAATTTTAATGTGTCCTGAAAAAGTTTTGCACTTACTCCAGCACTTAGGTAAATATACGGCAATGATGTTGCTTCTTCCTGAAGTTTAAAGTAATTTGCAGCCTCCTCTTTTGTGTAAACAGTTTCTCCATCGCTAAACCCTTCTACAAATTTCATATTTACAGGAACTTCTACTTTTTAAAACGTCAACATTGTATCTTGGATCTGAAAATACTTTCATTGCTTCAATAACTTTTCTAGGTTTTACTTTTGCATATTCTGCTGTGCTGTTGTCATCAATTTTTACAATCATAACTTAATATTTCCAAAAAGAAAGGTATGTCTTCTGCAACACATTCAGCTCCTACTCTTTCCATATATACTTTTTTTCTGAATATTTATTTCTTCGCATTCATCAACATCATAGTACAATAAAAATTTTACTGCATCTGCTTCTTCTTCTTTCAGTCTTTTAGCAGACCATTCAACAAGACAATCTGGCAATCTTCCAACTGCATTTGCATCATATCCTGTTTTTCATAAGCCAGCAATAATCCCGCATTTTTATCTCTAGCTTTTTGATGCTTCCAGTCCGTATTCAGGATCTAGCAATATTGAAGATGAATATTTTGTCAAATGTTTTGATACAAGCGTCTTAAATTCTTTTATCTGTTCAGCAGTCGCTTCCTTTTCCTGATTTTTATTTATCATTTTTCAAAGGCACCTCTTTGATCGATTGCCAAAGCTGATATAAATCCATTTTTATCACTTAAATTTTCCAAATATTTTCTTTTTGTTCAGTTAATTTCATTATTTATTCCTCCTTATAAATTCTGTTTAATATTCAACTATCTCAATTTTTGCTAAATAATTTTTCATAATTTTCCAAATTTACAAATCCTGTCAATTTTTCCATCGCATTTAACATTCCTAAAGTATTAGCCTTCTTCAATAAATTTTCGTCACCTGCATTTTTCGTAAATTGCCGATGTAATTCCTGCTACAGTAGAATCGCCAGAACCTACAGGATTTACAACTTTTATGTTAGGCACATTTACTATAAAAATTTATCATTGTGTTTCCAAAAGCACCAGTCTGCTCCCAGCGAAACGATAATCCATTCAATTCCGTCAAATAATTTATTTTTCAAAGTTTTCCTTTAATTCTCCAATGTCTTTTGATACTTCCTTCCCAATCAACTGCGATAATTCTTCTGTATTAGGCTTTTATAACTTTTGGCTTATATTCATTTTTCAAAAACTTCTACCAATGCTCTTCCCGAGCAGTCAAGCACAACGGGTTTTTCATATTTATTACAAATTTCAATCATTTTTGAATAATAGTCATCTTCTAGCCCATTAGGCAAACTTCCTGAAATTGAGATAATTTGAACTTCCTGTACTAATTTTTCAAAAATATTCCAAAAATTTTTCACTTTCAGATTGACTAATTGTAGGCCCGTTTTCCAAAAATTTCTGTTTGATTTCCTTCATGCAGAATTGCAATACAATTTCTTGTTTCCCAGAAATTTCAAAAAATTTGTTTTCTATTCCCATTTCTGTTAATTTTTCTGAATATCCATTCTAAAGCTCCGCCTATAAGTCCCTGTTGCAATAACTTTATCATCAAGCTGTTTTAGAACTCTTGTTACATTCAGTCCTTTTCCTCCCCGGTGTCTTAACTGCTTTTTGGCACTCTGTTTTACAGTATCCAAATTAAATTTTTCCAGAGGATACGAAATATCAACAGACGGATTCATTGTTACTGTTAAAATCATATTAACCAGCCCTTTAATCTTTTATATTCTCCTCTATCCCATTTTTCTAAAAAAATTCTGTGAAAAAAATCTTTATCAGTTTTGCTTTGGATTTACAGTTTCTATATGTTTTAATTTTTGCAATCAATTTTTCACTTTCTTCTGTTTTTTATATTCCGCTTTTATAAATGCTTCTATTATGTCACACATTAATAATTCACCTGTTATTTTTCCACCAAATCCAATAACATTTGCATTTAAATATTCCTTTTGCATAAATTGCTGTTGTCATATCTCTTACTAATGCCGAACGTATTCCTGGTACTTTATTTACAGCATTATTAATTCCAACACCTGTTCCACAGATACATACTCCTAAATCAGCTTCTCCACTTGCCACTGCTTCTCCTACTTTTTCCCATAAATTGGATAATGAGTACGTGTAAAATCATATGTTCCAAAATCTAAAACTTCATAACCTTTTGATTTCAAAAAATCTGATACTGCAATTTTTACATCTGTTACAATATGATCGCATCCAATAGCTATTTTCATATTTTTACCATCCTTTTTACTCTTTTATTTTTATTTTTTTATCGTAATTTCACTTTTATAAATAATTTTTCATTTTTCTACCATATAATAAAGCAACCTTAAAAATTAAACACAAAAATTAAAATCGCACTATTAACTCAGATAATTTATTTCTAGTTAAACAAATTAGCACATCTTATTTAGCATATCCACTCTGATTTGATGTCTTCCACCATCATATCCAGCAGTCAAAAATCCTTTTACGATATTTTTTAGCAACTTCTGTTCCTACAATTTTTGAACCTATTGTAATTATTCTTGAATTATTATGTCCTCTTGTCATATAAAGCTGAACGTTCATCCGAAACTTCTGCCGCTACCATTCCTTTTTATTTTAGTAGCAACCATAAAACTTCCACACCATACGCATCAAACACTATCCCCAAGCTATCATCGTCAGCTAAGACAGTTTGAGCAATAGCATACGTTGTTTCAACAAAATCTTTATTTTCTGATTTATCAATTACATCATATCCATTTTCCAGCAAATAATTTTTAATATAATCTTTTAACTCATTACCATCCACATCAGAACCTAATATAACTTTCATTATTTTTCCTCCATTTTTAATTCGTTTTCACTACGTAGTTACAAATTTTTCAAATAATATATTATTTATCTCACAATTGAAATATACCTCAAAAATGGAAATTACAACACGTCAAATCCACTAAAAATAAGAGTTGTTTAGTAAACAAAAATATATTTTTATTTTTTATATTTATTTTAAAAATTGATTTTGGTAAACAGATTAGTTTTTTTCTTGATTTAAAATTTAATTTTTATTACAAATCTTTTTAATTTGAAAATTAGTAACATCATTTTAATACTAAATAGTATGCAATTCAAAAATTTGTTAAATAAATATTTACTATGTAAATGAGAAAACTAAATATAAAAGATACGACTATTAAAATTCCAAAATTATAAAAAAATTGGAGTAAAATAAAAATGAGGACGATTTTTGTCCTCATCAAATGCTTCCACAGCTTTCTCTTTTCGATTAATTCCACAGGCAAATAAACTTTTTTCCTGTAACTTGTTATGTTCTAACAGTTCCACAAGTACATTTATTGTTTCTTGTGCAATAATTTTAGTATCTATTCTAAGTGTTGTTAAAGGAGGTATCATATATTGAGAAATTTTTAAATCATTAAATCCGATAATTGAAATATCGTCAAATACTTTTTAAATTATGTTCTCTTATTGCTTTATAAGCACCCATTGCAATCGAATCATTTTGCACAAAATATCGCAGTTGGTCTATCTTCCAGTTTTAGTATTTCCTTCATCATTTCATATCCTGATTCAGGCGAAAATTCATCTACTTTTACAAATCTTTTCATCATACAATTCAAGTTCCTTCATAATTTCAATAAAATACTGCTCCCGAAAATCTACAAGATTTCTAACAATCTGATTTTCTTCCCACTAACAGTCCAATTTTTATGTCCTAATTTCAGTAAATAATCGATTACAATTTTTACTGAATGTTTCTATATCAAATTTTATATAATCAATGGAATTATCAAAATTATAAGCATCCACACAAATAATATTATCATTCAATGACTTTTAAAAATCCAACTGGCTTCTTTTTATTTCTCCAATCACAATAATTGCATTGCAAACAATAAAATTCATTAAAATTTCCTCATTTTTCAAACATCTGCAACTCAAAAACTTTTACTTTTTATCCCTTTTTCTTTAATGCATACTCCAGATCCAGCCTTAAAGACACAAAAATACGGATCCTCACTTTTCGATTTTTCATCAAAAGATTTTATAATTGAAACATTTAATTGGATATTTTTCTTTTTGTATCTTGTAGTTTAACTTCTTAACCGCTTCCAATACTTTTCTGTTTTGTTTCCCGTGTTACACCAAAATATTCATCATTATTTAAAATTCTGGAAACAGTAGCAATAGAAACTCCGCATACTTTGCAACATCTCTAATTGTAGACATTTTTTCCTCTCTTTGAAAACTTAAAATTTACTTTTTATACTATACTTTTTCTTAATGTTTGATTTGTTTTTATGATATAATTTTTAGTTTTTAGGGCGTGTCTGAAAACTCTCAAAATGATGAATTTTTAACAAATTTTTCCAAAAATCAAAAATAATAAAACACTGATTTTATCGTGATTTGTATAATTTATAAAATCAAAAACATTAAAAATAACATAGATTTTGAGTTTTCAGACACAGCCTAGTAAAATTATAAAAATTTTTACTAAACTTTTTAATGCAAATTTTTCAATTTTATAAATCATTTAATAATTTAATATTTTATAATAACTATAACTCAATTTTTAATTTTATTTCAAAAATATTACTGAAAAATTTTACAAAAATATGGTAAAAATACTGACATAGTAAAATCAGTTTAAAATCAAACTCAAAGTTGGAACTAAACTCTATATGTTTAATCTTTATCAATTTTATATTAGGTGACATAGCTTGAAATTTGTCTTTAAAAATTTTTACTATAAAAATTCAAAAATTATTTATTTTTAGGAGGAAAACAGATGATTATGAGAGGTGTACTGTTATTTGGTATGTTAGGAGGAATGCTTTTGTCTTGTGGAAATAAAAAAAGTAATGATTCTCAAGACGGAAAAAAAGATTCTCAAGTTAGTGAAAAGGTTTATAAAATTGGATTGTCGCAAATTGTGGATCATCCAGCGTTAAATGCAGCAAACAAGGTTTTTAAGGATGCTTTGGAAAAGGCTGGGATAAAGGCTGATTATGATGATAAAATTGCAAATAATGACATGAGTAATCAAACATTGATTATGCAGCAGTTTGCAGCAGATAAGAAAAGATTTGGTATTTGCGGTTTACGACACCGACAGCACAGGCGGCTAAAAATCAGGTTACAGGAGATATACCAGTTGTGTTTGCGTCAGTTACAGATCCAAAAAGTGCAGGGCTTGAAGGAATTCGAATGTTACAGGGACAAGTGGAGCGGCACCAGTAAACGAAAAACTTGAAATTAATGAGAGAATTATTACCAGAAGCTAAAAAATAGGAATCATTTATAATTCATCTGAACAAAACTCAGTTTCTGAAGTAAATAATTTGAAAAACTCGCAGGACAATATGGATTTACAGTAGTTGAAAAAGCTGTTACAAACGGAACAGAAATGGTTGCAGCGGCAAACTTGATAGCAAAAAGATATTGATATTTATTACGCTATTCAAGATAATACAGTTGCATCATATTTTGCAGCGTTGCTTGATGTATTTAATACATCAAAAATACCAGTTTTAGCTACAAACGATGTTTACTCAAATGCAGGAGGACTAATTTCACAAGGAACTACAGATTACAATATCGGTTATCGTTCTGGAGAAATCAGCAGAAATTTTACTAAAAGGTAAAAACCAAGTGAAATTCAATAGAAACAGTTAAAAACCTGCAAATTGAAATTAATAAGCAAAATATGGAATTATTAGAATAAAAATACCAGATAGCATTTTAAAACAGGCTAAAATGGTAGAAACTAAAAATAATTAATAAATTTTATAAATTTGAAGTAAATAAAAACTGGAAATATTGTATTTAATACTAATAACTCAGTTTTTATATCTATTCTTTTCAAAACTATCAAGCCATTCGATAAGTTCCAAAAATCTTCCACTTTTTCTTATTTGCTGTAAATATCTTAAATCTATTATGATTTTCTATGATAAAAATTCTACATCCCACAATTCTGTCCTTACAAAACCTTCTTTAGGGATATGTTTTATAAAAATCATATTTTTCAATATTCGCTCTAAAAATATTTTTAATTTTGCAAAACAAAGCTGATATTTTCTAAAAACTATTTCTAAGATATTATTTCTTAAAATAAATTTATGTGAAAAATACAATCGTTCAGGTGTATTATTTTTCTAGTTATCCATTGCCTTTAGAATTTATTTCAAAGCTATATTTTTCAATAAATTTTATTTTTCTTCTGACAACTCAGCTTTTTAACTTTTTCTTCCAGTTTTATATTATCCATAAAATCACATCACTATTAATTTATATCAATATTTAATTTTTAGAATTTTCAAATTTCTTTCTATCATTAGCATTCAAATATTTTTCTAAGTCTGATAAAGTTAGGTGTAATTTCCACTAATTCATCATTTTTCAATATATTCAAGTGCCAATTCCAGTGTAAAATTCTTTTTGAGGTGCTAATTTTACAGCATCATCACTCCAGCTGCCCTCATATTTGTAAGTTTTTACCTTTACATACATTTACAACTAAGTCGTTTTCCCTTGAATGTTCTCCAACTATCATTCCCTCGTAAACTTCTACTCCTGGTCCTATAAATAGGATTCCACGTGGCTGTAAAGTTATTTAATGAGTAACCTAGACTTGTTCCAGGCTCCATTGCGATTAAAACTCCTCTTCTTCGTCCTGTAACTTCTCCCTTGAAAGGTCCGTATTCAAAGAATGAATGGTTTATAATTCCTGTTCCTCTTGTTTCTGTCAAGAATTCATTTCTAAATCCGATTAATCCACGTGATGGCACTTTTTAAATTTCAAGTCTTGTATAGCTGTCGCTTCCTTGATTCATGTTTACCATCTCACCTTTTCTAAGTCCCTAATTTTTCAATTACGACCCTACAAACTCATCAGCAACATCGATAATTGCAAGTTCAATTGGCTCTAGTTTTTGTCCATTTTCTTCTTTAAAAATAACTTCAGGTTTTGAAACTGCTACTTCGTAGCCTTCTCTTCTCATATTTTCAAGCAAAATAGATAATTGAAGCTCTCCTCTTCCTTTTACAATAAACGCATCTGGTGAATCTCGTCATTTCAAGTCTCATACTCACGTTATGATTTACTTCCTTTTGCAATCTTTCCAAAATATTTCGAAGTTACAAATTTTCCATCTTGCCCTGCAAAATGGCGAATCATTTACCATAAAAGTCATCGCAAGTGTTGGCTCATCAATATCAATTAATGGTAATGGTTTAGGGATTTTCTTTTGTTGCTACAGTTTCTCCTATGTCAATTTGTTCCAATTCCCGCAACTGTTACAATGTCTCCAGCAAACGCTACTTCCATTTCAACTTTTTAAGCCCATCATATCCATAAATTCTAGTAATTTTTACCATTTACCAAGTCACCATTTCTCTTAATCAATGTAATTTCCTGATTTTTCGATTTTCCCGTTATAAATTCTTCCAGTTCCTAATTTTTCCTACATATTCGTCATATTCAGTATTTGCTAACAAGCATTTGAAGTGGTTCATTCACATCTCCTTCGGGATCTTCCACATGCTCCATAATTTTATCATAAAGCGGTTTCATATCTTTATCTTCATCTTCCAATTCCAGTTTGGCATATCCATTTTAGCCGATGCATAAACCACTGGAAAATCAAGCTGAATATCATTTGCCCCTAAAATCCACAAATAAATCAAAAACTGAATCACTAACTGCATCAGGATCTGAATTTGGCCTATCAATCTTTATTAACTACCACAATTGGACGAAGCCCATGCTCCAGTGCCTGTTTCAATACATATTTAGTTTGCGGCATAACACCCTCAAATGCGTCACTAGAAGTAAAACCGAATCTACCATTTTTCAAGATTCTCTGTACTTTCCCCACCAAAATCCGCATGGCCAGGAGTATCGACAATATTTATCTTATATCCATCATAATGAAATGAAGCATTTTTAGAAAAATTGTAATCCTCTTTCTCTTTCTAAATCATTACTATCCATAATTCTTTTTCATCTACTTTTTCATGTTCCCCAAATGTTCCTGCCTGTTTCAGTAAAGCGTCGACAAGAGTCGTTTTTCCGTGATCTACGTGTGCAATAATTGCAATGTTTTTAATTTTTGTTCATTTTTGTTTTAACAAATTTATTGTTAATATTTCCTCCTTAAATTTTAAAATGTCCCCCTAGGGCGAGGAGTAGAGGTGAAATTCATGCTCTATCTATTCAAGCTGTAATAAATAATTACAAAAAGAATAAATATCGCAATGAAATCTACCATCTTACTACCTCCTTTATATAATATTTTGTGAGTTGTGCTAAAACTCACCTAAAATATTATAACAAAAAAGACTGGATTTTTCCAGTCTAATTTATAGCACATTTTTAAATATTATACAAAGTTCCCCTAAAGGTTTGTTACACTCTTATTATAACATATTTTATAAAAATGTCAATCCTTAAAAATTTTAGTTTCAATTTCTTCTTTTTAATATAATTTGTAATATTCTTTTCCAAACATATATTTTTCTCAAAATCTGTTAAAACTTTTTCTCTTTTCTATCTAATTTTTCTAAATTATAATTCTCCCCTTTTTCCACTCTTAATTTTTATACTTTTTAGAATTTAAAAATGGTTTAACTTCCTCATTCAAAGTTCCAAAAACACCTTGCCCGAAACTTCACTAAACTGGATAAACTCATTCTCAAAAACATAAATTTTCTCTTACTTTTCACTTCCACGCAGCCCAAAAATGAGTGAAAGCTCCACGAGTCAATATCCCAAATTTTATCAGTTTTCAGAAATTCTTCCATTTATATTAGGAGTATGCCCAAATATATGTTTTTACTTCTATATTCTTCTAAACTACTTTCTTCATCTATCCAAAATTCCTCCTTGTCCAAAGTACAGTTTCTCTCCTGCTTCTCTAGCTTCGTCTATCAAATCGAGTCCCGCGTGCTGAAATATACTTTCATTCCCAGAAATTATTAATGGACAATTTACAGCCATTTACAAGCTCATTTTATTTCTTTAAAAATTCTCTTTATACCACTCTTCCATACTATTGAAATATTTAGAATTTCTATAAAGTGAAAATTCTGTTTCGTATCTTAATGGATAATCATTTTCCAAAATCCTCAAGCAGCATATCCTCATGATTTCCCAAAATAAACTTCAAATTATACCCAAGTTTTATCATTTTCATACATTTCATATAAATCTCATATGATTTTTCACCTCTATCTCAAATATCCCCCATAATTACAAGTAAATCTTCCTTTTCAAATTGATTTTTCCCAATAATTTTAAAAATAAATCATATTGTCCATGAAGATCAGAAATAACGAAAATTTTATTATAATCATTTTTCATTTATATTTTAATCTTTTTCTTCTTTAAGTTTATCTTCCATAAAATCATCATTTTCTACAATTTAACAAATTATTTTTAAAATATTCCAAAACCATTTAGTTTCATAAATCTAAACAATAAATCATTCATCAATTTTTCATTTTACATGCTCATCATAAGGTAATGTAAAATCACCATCCTGTTTGTCCTAGCTATCGTAATAATCCAAAATATCTTTTGAGAATTTTTGATCATAAGCCGATATAATTTTTAGTTCATTTTTCCAGATTAAGTTCGCATATTTCTTCTCGTAAAATTTGTTGAGCCTCCATAAGTTATCAAATAGTCTTTTTCAAAATGAAAGCGTTTTCACGTGATACATTTCTTCTCCTTTATTATAAAATTTGACGTTTATATCGTAATTGTGCTTTCTTGCATATTTCATAAGTTCTCAGCGGCAGCTTTGTTGGGAAATCCTGCAGTTGAATTATTTAGGATTATTTCAAATTTTTACTCCACGTTTTGCGGCTTTTCTAATATCATTGATTATTCCTCTGTCAGATAAGAAAAATTGAGCAATGTATGTACTTTTTCACCAAATTGTGCATTTTTAATTCTTGTGAAATATCTTTGCTGTTACATCATTAGTGAGTATTGCAGTTTTATCTTCTCATTTTAGAAAGTGAATTTTACTAAATCCTTATTTGCAATTTTTCTTTCAAACTTCCGTCTTTTTAGTAATCTGGGCAACAGGTTTTTCGGCTTCATAAATTTCTTTTATTATTGGTGACGAGAATTTAAATGCTACATTTGAATGTTTTGAACCTTCCGCATGTGGATTTGCCGAGGTCAGCATTGCGGTATTTTCATTCATAATTAATTTTCTGTGGTTTTGCTTTTGCATTTTAATGCCCTATAAAGACTACGGATTGTTATTTATCAGTTCCTTCGTAAATGCGGTTTTTAAGTTTTCCACGATTTTTTGGATTTCCGAAAGGTTGTATGAAAAGACGCCATGGTGTCGAATAAATAAGCATTGGATCACTTAACTTTGTCAAATCCACATATCCAATTTTTACACCAGCCTGTTCTAATTTTTTATGCGTCTTATTATCAAATGCTCCATAAAAGTATTACTTTCATCAAGTATCAGATAAATTTCCACATTCGGATCTTTTTCCTTTTTCCAATATTTTTGAGCAAATTCTTCTGCACTGGTAGCTGGCTTACCCTCCTGTCAACCTTTTACCAACATAATCATTAAACAAAAAATATCATTAGGAAAAATCTTGTGCTTTATCTAAAATATCATACTGTTCCCCAAATCTGTCTCTATGCACTTGTCTCCCTGTCCTTCTTATAAGTCAAATCATAGTAGAAACTCTACATTGTCAGCATTATAAACTTCACTTTTCATTGAAAGCCCTTTTTAAATGCGGGTACATGAAAAACTCCAATAAAATATAGTATGAAAATAATTTTTATTCACCAAATACCTCCTTTTATTCTTTTAAAGTTAATTAGATTATAACAATTTTTCTAAATTTTTCCATTTGATTTTTAAAAGAGAATTTTATAAAAATTTATATAGAAAAGAAAGACTGCCATTTTCTGGCAGCCTTCCATTCTTAAGCTATTTGTGGCAACCCGTTATAATATTTTCTTTAAGTTTTAAAATTAATTGCTTCAACTAACTGTTATTAGAATAATGCTCTTAATCCTAAACCTGCTCTGAGTTGTATCCTTTTGTATCGTATCCTGTGTTTACTGTGAACTCTAATCTCCATTACCTAATCCTAATTTAAGATCTGATTTGAAGTTTCCTTTCTGTCTTCCTTATCACCTTTGATTGTGAGTAATAATCTGTCCAAGCACCAACTGATCTTAGCTTCAATATCAAACACTCGCTCAATCTTTCCTAATTCAGTTTCATAAGCCAATCCTACGCTAGCTACTGAAGTTAGATTTCTGTAATACCATGTGAATATCTGAAGTCAACACCAGCTCTTGGTTTAACAGAATAGTAGCTCTCGCTCTTAATCTTCAACGCCAGCATCTCCATCTTCATTTACAGTAGAGAATCTTCCGTAGTGAAGATCTAATCTCATTAGGAAACAATGCGCTGAACTCCTTCTGTGAAGTCCTGAATTCTCAAGTTTGGCATTAATATTCGGCACCATAGAGTGTAGTAATCAGATTTATCTGAACTCTTTAGTCAACTACGCAGAATCTACGCTTAGTGTTAGTTTTACCAGAGTACTGCGTCTCCACCGTATCAGTGAATGGAATGTTCCATCTTCATCTAATGGTGTTTGTTTGAATATTCCTGTTTTCAACATAGCCAGTTTCATATGATCTAGCTAAGTCTTTGAAATGTGAAGTAGTTATTTACACCACCATACCATCCAGAACGGTCACCAGTTGTCACGGTTTCGTCTTCGTGAAGATATACAAATCCTCCTGCATTACTAGCAGTCAGGTCAAAATCCTGCTGCATCAGTCTTGTATCTTCTCTTCTTCCGAATGCTTTAATCTTGTTAGAATCTTTAGGAAACGTATTTTCACTTTCTAATTGAGCTAATTCATCTGTAAGAAGGTTAGATGTAGCATTTGTTCTTGTTGGATTCCACCCATAAATGTAGTCCTCTCATTTCTGATCAGATATGTGAGCTACTATATGTCCTTCTCATTTCCTAAGCTATTAAGTTTTGCTGAAGATCATCTTTCTTCACTTCTGGTCTTGCAATTTCTTACAAGTTATCAAGTTGTTTGTGGTTGATTAATCGTTTTGTCACCATCAAATGCAAATGGTGGTGAGAACTTGTACTCATAATAACTTGAGAAATTTGATACTCAATTTGCTGAAACTGCCAAGTCAAACTTTGCTGATAATGGATTAATTCTTGCTCCACCAGATAAATGGTTTAAGCATCATTAAATGGTTTTAAGATATTACTCTTAACAAGATTTCCATTGCATCTTTTTCTGGTCATCACCGATTCTGATAGACTCAGAGTTAGTATATAATGTTGCTTTCAGGTCCAAAATATAAGTCAACTTTGATAATTCACTTAATTTTTCAAGACCATGGATAGGATTAGTATATTTAACTCTGATGTATCTACATACATTCCAACTCTTGTAATTTCTGATAATTGTTTCTTTGAGCATTAGAATATGGTATTCCAAATTCATCTTTTGTTGAAAGGTCAATTATTCTGTTCCTCCAGTTTGGATAGAACTAGAAACTGTATATTTTTGTTGCCCAGTCTCCTGCATTTGCAGCATCGAGATTCGACATTAAAGATTGGTTTTCAACACCATCAATTGTTCACTGTATTTAATGGTACTAAATCTGGTCTTGTAATAGTTGTTCCCACACCTGTTGTCTTAGGATTTTCCTGTGTTCCTTCTTCAGTACTGTCAGTTCTTTATAATCAAATTCATTTGTTTCATTGCTCTTCCTGCAGTACGTACAACATAATCAACACCATCAATAGTAACTACTTGATTTTCAGAAAAACTGTATCTTGGATCTGCTGCTAAGTACCTCTCTAGGTTCACCTGTTGCTTTCGTTACGAGGAATTTGGAACTCTCTGTTATAATTCCTCTTGAACCTGTTCTGCTACATCAATTGTTCCGTAGTTCTTGATATATCCATTAATCAGATTACACCTTTTGATTTTTGCATTACCTTAATTACTCCTGATTCAGCGTTAATACCGATAGCATTTCTGTCTATGACATTTCCACTCCATCTTCTGCAAGATGATTGATTCCATAGTTAATCGCTGAACCTTCCTGCATGTAAAGCATTCCCAATTCAGCTTTTTCTTTAACGTCAATTGTTCGTAATTTTTCTACATGTCTTGTTTATCTGTTTTTCACAAACAACTTTACCGTCTGTATTAGTTATGTAATGATTAGGTCCAGCTCCCATACCTACTGATATACACCATATTCTTGGTATCTGACGCACCTGTGTAGTAGTTCCGTAGTTCTTGAAGCAACATCTGTATTTGCTGAAATTATCTAACATTTTCCATATCCATGATGTTGACGTAATGGATCTATTTCAGTGAAATTTCTGAGTTGTACTGGATCTTAATCAATACTTCCTTCTTTCGCTAATTCAACACTACCAGTTGTATAATATACGTATTATAATCTCATTCATTTTTACTTCTGCGTATGAAGTAGCACGTTTAATTTTTATCAGATGAGTATAATAAACTACATTTCCTTGTTCTTTAGTATCAAGATTTTCTTTTAGAATCTTTATTTGGAAGCCTCTGAATGAACTGTCTACCAGCTGTTGTATTTGAAGTAAGTTGGTACTGGAAATAGTTTCTATTTCAATTGTTACATTTGTAACGCATTTCTTTATTTTCTTCAAGTCATACCATATGAATATCTATCAATATCCTATATCTGCACTTACTGTTACATTTTATGAATTTGATGAAAGTTTCATTTGAACTATGCTAAACTCCGTAAGCATCAGTTTTCTATCAGGTAATAAATCTTGATCTAAAGAGTATGTACGGTTGTCTTGTACTGCATGTAACTCCGCATTATCAGTCCAGTAATGTTGTTTATGCCCCTATGCAGTATCATTACCAACTAATAGTTTTGTATTTTTGAATGTCAACATTTCCATCTCTAGAAGATACCATAGCTGTTTCTATTGATTGTGATTTTACTCTTATCTCCATTTTCTTTAGCACCTGTTGAAATAGTATATCCATAAATACCGACCCACCGACATTTTTATTTGATGATGAGTTCCAATTGTTATATCAGCATAGTTCTTTATAGATGATTTGATTCTCACTCAGTTCTACATTTCTGCATTCAACGTTTACTTTCTTAAGATCTTTCATTTGTTACATCTTTCAGCTAATCCATCTAATAGATCTTTAGTTTAATTTCACCATGGTTTACAAAAGTTTCCTCTGTTTACATCGCTCATAACTCTTACATTAGTTGTGAATCTTTTTCTTCAATCTTACCAAAATTATTAACTGTATCTCCAGCATCAGTATTTACATAATTCAACAATTCCTTTATATATGCTTCCTGCTGCTGTGCTGCGGGTGTAATTTTTCAGTTGCAAGTGTCATTTGTTCCATTAGCATTATTAAAGTTAATATCAAGATAATTATTCGCAGTTGTATTATTTTGCTAAGTTGAACTAAATATCATTCCAAATCATTTTATCATTTGAACCTTTATAATTATAATCAATACTTTTGGTGTTTCCTAAATGATCAGTTTTAGATGAAAGTAAAGTGAATCATCAGTTACCCAAATTCCGCCTCCGTTATCTTTTGATTCAATTGTAATTCCTTTTAGAAGCTGAAAGCACGCCTATATCTGCACTTTCTCCATAAATACCAATTCCGTTATGCGCAGTTCTGATATCAGGGTGTAACACTGGATGAAAATCATTCCTTTAGTATTTAAATGGCAATTGTACCTCCAGTTTTAGTATTATTACCTTTATTTACTAGCAATACCTACTCAGATATCCTTTATTATCAGTATTTCTGTTGATTCAGAATTTATTCTGATCAGATCCTGATTTATGTAGCCGAAGCCAATTATCATATAAAATATTTACATTTGATTGATCAGCATCAACATTAGCAGCATATATACCTCTAGCACGCGTTCCTTTCTACGGTAATTTTACCACCTTTATTTGTATCTCTACATGCCATTTGTAGCAATTGTTTACCATCAATTTACATAACTATCTTCATAGATACTGTACCATTGTCTTGAAACACCAACTATACCCATAGTTTTCTCCAGCAGTTTATCTGTTTCAGGACCCAAAACCATATTAGTTCTCTTTGCTAGAACTTCCAGCAAATTTCACCTGTAACTTTCAATTCCTTCATTAGAAATATATAGTATTATCAGTTCCTACGATACCTATATCCACGATCAACTTTTATTACTGAAACGTATTTACCTGAGTTTGAAGCAGTTCCATAAAAACTCTCATTCCAGCTATGTTAATACCTCTTGTCGAGTTTCCTCCCTGATACATCAATTGTACCTTTATTAATATCATCAGATTCACTGTTGTAGTTTTTCCCAAACATAGTATTAGCTCCTCACTGATATTCATTCCAACGGTAAAAGTCTATTAGCCATGTTTAAACCTTGTCCAAGTTCATATCCATCAGCTTCCGTCTCCTTCTACTTTTTCCTCATTATAGTTACAAGTTCACTTTCCATTTAATATTATTAAATGGATCATTTGTATAGTTCCTCTTGTTTCATAGTTAGTTTTCCAAGTTCCATCTTGATCAATTTTAAATTTCTCATTTATAGAGTACTTGCAGTCCGTAAGCTCCCAAACATTTCTTGAACCTGTTTCAGCATAGTTATTTATTGCAGTTTTAAGCCAGCATAATCAGCTACACCTAAGAATCCAGCAGTCGTTGTTTTATCTCGGTCATTATTCCAATGTATCAGTTCTTTGTGATTTATTAATCCTAAATTATCTCACTTACACCATCATAAGTTTTTAATATTTTTAAGTGTTACCTGATTCACTACCACGATGTTGGCATTCTTATATTCATCTGTTGTACTAGCTTTATAGTATAATCAGAAATGACCATTGTAATCAAATTATCATTTTTCATGAAGAACTGATTACCAGTAAAGAATATACCATCATACATGATCTATATTAGTAGTACCAGCAATTCAATAGCAGCTTTATCAGTAGACTAGCCCAATTTACATAAAACAGGTAACTGTCGTATGATCATTTGTAACTCATACAGGTCCTCTTCATATCTAAGCGCCTGCATTTACTGATACCATTTGTAGCATCTACAGCTATTGTGTCAGAATCTCTTGCTGTTATGTTATTCTCACGGTTTTACGATGTTTCCTTGAATTTAATATCCATCTTTTGTTGCATAAAGAGCTCCATTAGTTCCACTTGTCTACTGCATTCCTGATTGGTAATCAATTGCGAAACATTTTGAGGCCCTACCCTGCAGCCAGCCATACCATAAAACTAAAGAGGTTGTACCAGCAGTGGTCGGTTCTTTTGCATTTGTAGCAACTGTTGATCCTAGATTTACACTTGTCCATATCAACAAGCTATGCGCGTATGTATTAGCTTGCAATGAATCTGTTGCCATCCATTGTTCTATTGATCCACCAGGTTTTCTATTGCTGTCTCCTAACATATTGAAATCAGCAGCTGTTATATTTCAAGTTATTTTTACCAATGAACAGCTCAGCTTTTGTTTTGCTCTAGCATATGCAATTATAGATTCATATCCACCTGCTCTTGTATTCTTGAGCTGTTCCTTCTCCAATAGTTACTTTACCACCATCTTTTTGCAAAGCTGTACTTTGTCTCGATGTCATATCAAGCATTGCTTTAAGTTAATTTCTGAACCTTTTCCATTTTCACCCTATTAGCTGCATTAATAAAGTCCTAATGGTCATCATTAAATTCTCCTACGCAACTGCCTATGAAGTTGTCCATCTACCAGTATTATTGTCATGAGTTTTATAGTTATAAGCAACGTTTGATCCATTGATTCAGCTCCATCAGTTATTATATCCACATTTGCTACAGCTGCACTCCAGCTGTGGCAGTAGTACCTTGTTGCTGCTCAAGACCTGTTCCATTTCCAGCATAGATTACATGCGTATTTGTTGCTATTCCATTTACTCGATATTAAAGTTGTCTACATTAGTTTTTTGCATAGCTGTTGCTGTACTCAGGATCACCAATATAACTGAGGTTAAGATTGCTTCTTTGTCCTGAAACCGCGTAGATACCTACGTTTTTATCATCTTTTGGTATTAATCCAGTTGGATCTCCACTTCCAATTACTCCTGAACCTAACAGTTCCCGCCAAAACCATCCACTGCACCTCTTGATTAGTTTGAAACTTATTTCACCAGCTGTATTTCAGCTGTATATATAATATAGTATTTTCTTTTTGATGGAGTAGTTGTATTGCTGCTTTACTAATACATCAGATAATTCTACACTTCCAGCTTTTGCGTATCCAAGATTTGGCAAATACTGTATTTTGAGCCAGTTACATGACTCTTCCTGATCTGGAGTAGTATTAGAATCCCACCATCATTCTTAATAACAAGATTATTAGCATAATATTGGTTTAAGTATCCAGCTGTCTTAGTATCTGTAATGTCCATATTTACTGTACCCTGTCAATTGAATATCATTATCAGTATAATAACTTTCCACCTTGAATATTAACCGCTCTACTGTTCCACCACTTGTTGTAATAGTCATTGCATTTCCTGATGCTTTATTAAATGTTACTGTATTACCGTCTCGTAGTCTCCTCTATTATGTACGATGATAGGCTCCATTGTACTATAGTAACATTCATCTGTACCACCTGCACTGTAACTTTCCTTGATCCAATAATACACCTGTGCTTTTGCTGTATCTTTTTCATATACATTGAAAGTTGAATTAGTTATAACAGGGGTTAGATTTTGTGTTTACAGCGTACCTATTACCTATAAAGGATTCCTGTATTATTATTTCTCGTAGCGCCATAGGCATTATTTGCCGCATTACTAATATTAAAATGAATTTTGTTACTGCTGGTGCTGTTGCTTTACTATGTCCCTTTTAAAAGTAGATTCCATTATTATACGTACCATTTACATTGAAAGTAACTGTACCATCAGTAAGGTCACCTTTACGTAGCAGATACTTTAATCCATCTGCTCTTTTCATAGAAAACCATTACGTAGTTAGATACACCATCCTTTATTGTGAAATTTGATTTTTAACCTGACTGTACCGTTTGTTTATTAAGTATTCCATTACTTCGGCTTCTTCAGATAACAAAATCTGAATAATTTACATCAACAGTTCCCAGCAGTTCCATTAGAATAGTTGATAATTCCGTTACTTTTCATTTCCTTTTATATTAAATTTATTATGAGGTGCATTATCGTTATCTCTAGTTACTTCTAATAGTTCCACCAGCATAATTAAAGATTCCACTATTCCATGAATCATTTATACTAAATATACTGTTATTACTGTAACTTTTACCAGCAACTACATTTGATATTCCAGTATTAGTTTGATCTGCAAGCTATGAGTACCACCTATATCGAATGTTGTGAATTCTACAACATTAGTAGTACTTGTACTATATTTTTCAATACCTGCATTTTGATGTCCACTAATTGTAAAATTGTGTACGAGGTTCCAGTAGTTCCACCATTTGGAAGATGTTAGTACACATCACTCAGTAGCATGATTTACTCTAATACCTGCATTTTTAGCACCAATTCTACCAGTTGGTCCTGTTCCACTACAGTGAAATTACTACCTTTACTTCTGCAGTATAATTAGCTGGTCCGTTGTCTAGTTTTAATACCTGAATTCAGTTCTCCATTTGTAACAGTAAATGTATCAGTAGTACTTACTACTTTTGCACTTGAACCATTTACATAGATACCGTTATTTTTATTCCTCCATTACAATGAATTGTGAAAGTAGTATTTGTAGTTCCATTTTTAGTTAATATACCTATACTTTCATCATTGTGGCTTGCGTTACATGTATCTGATACATAGAAAAGAGGTTCCATTTGTTGTTACAGCTGAAGCTACTCTAGATTCATTATTTATACCTGCTGCATTATCATCATGGATATAATATTTAGAACCACTATCAGAGACTTTTCCATTAGCAGTTTTACTGTAGATTCCATTACTTGATTTATAAATATCAAATGTTGAAGTTCCGCTAAAGATTTACTTCACATTTCATTATAAATATAATTTATATTATTAGTATTAGTATTTCCATAGTCGAAATCTGCACCTGTAAGATTTATTTTACCTTTATTGAAAATACTATTACCAGTTCCGTATGATGTGAATGTTGCTCTTCCAGTTCCTGTTGTTAGGTCAGTTGTTGTCCCTGCAACTGTATATATCCCCTGTACCATCTCCATATGTATTAAAGCTACTTGGTTTATCTATACTAACAGCCCCTCCAGCAACATGAATCCCTATTCTTGCACTTGATCCATTAGTATCACCTACAGTAAAAAGTACTTGCTCCAATTTGATTGTTATTACTACGCTTACCAATATGGAAGCTCCACGTACTGTTGCAGTAGGATTTGCCCATTGATTAGGATATGTATCATTCCCTTGAGCACTTGGTGCAGTAAAACTACCTACAGAATCATATACATATCCAGCTCCTGTTTTATTAGTTTTACTACGTGGTAGGATCTGTAAAAGTTCCATTAACTGTAGCATAAGTATATCCAGGAGGATTAGTCCCATAACGAGCGGTATACTGTTCCATATTATAAGTTCCACTATAAGTAAAAACCATTATCAAAAATCTCCAGCTATTCTTTGCAAAATTAGCTGCAACAAGTTGAGTGGCCTCATTCCTCCATGCGTTGTAATAACCTTCTCCAGTTGTTCCACCTGTCATTACAAAAGTTCCTCCCGCTGTTGGAGTAAGAGAACTAACACCACCAGTTACAGTCCCTACAGCACCAGGATCAGAAATCAAATTTACCTATAGTCAAGAGAATTTAATGTTATGTTATCATTACGAGTAGCACTTTTTCATTTTCAAATCCTGTCGTACCATGTGATACTGTTCTTGGACTAACGGTAGTGTTGCTTTACAGTGATTTTACTTATTCCTCTAATCTTTGAAGTTCTGGATTGAATGTCAGTCATCTATATGGTGAAATATTGTTCAATCTGTTTACGTCAAGTGGAGCATAAGGATCTTGAACATTTGCAGGTTAATTCACAATGAATTAGGCTCCTTATTTCTTTTTAACATTTAAGTTAGTTGCCCTCATATTGATGTTTACTGCATCGAATACATATTTAGTTAGATCGTTTGTTCTAGAATAGTATTCTAATTTTTTACCACCACGACCTTTATAACTTGTTCCCCAGTCGTTATTTGTATATCCAGTTCCAAATTGGAATGAAGCCCATGGACTTTTTACAACTTGGTCTCCTTGTTTTTAATAATTGTGCTAATTCTAGCATTTGCTCCTCTAGGGCTTTTTGGTTTCTTTCTTAGCACGTAGGAATGACTGTCTAAGGTCTGTTATCGATATCCTACGCCTGAGCTGATATCCTCCTGTTGATCCTCAGCAACATCGGCACGTATAATTGAAGGTGCGAAATGTTGTCAAAGACCTGTTACAAGGAATGTAATCAATAGGCTGTCAGAATAGTGTACATCTTTACATCTTTTTACAAACGATCGTGAGTCTTTAGCGATCTGTCGTGTTAGTACTCATATCTTCCTCCTAAAATTAGATAATAGCCAAAGACTATTATTCAATATAAAAATGTTTCATCATAACTCAGATAGATATCCGAGAGATTAGTCTTAAAACTTAACAAAAAGAATTTAAAACTATGGTTATTTTTAAAGAATATAATTTTCTCAAATTATGAATGTACAGAATTGCAGAAAGTTCGTTATTTATATTTTTTTAAAATGTCTCACAAATGATTATTTTATGATTCGATGATTTTGTCAAAATTTTAAAATAAGTGATTGATAGTGATTTTCAACAATTCTAACCTTTTTCATAACAATAATTTAAAATAGATAACGAATTAATTTTTACCAGAAAAGCAATATTCAATTCGTGCTTTAGACAATTTCAAAATTTTTATAAATTTCATTAGCTCTCGACAGGAAATTTGTCTCATATTTATTAAGAATAAAGCTTTTTATTCTCATTATATAAATACTAATATCAGTTTCCGAAATTATCGTCTTTATATAAAAACAACATAATATGGTCTCGTATAAGTTAAAACTTACATTTACGTTATATTATGTTAATTTAGGACCTGATGTACTATAAATTTTAATAATGTTTTCAAAATTAGTTTTATTGTTTATAAATATGAGAAATTTCCTATCCCAAAATTTTTGTATTACATTCCTATAATCTTCAAATTAGATTCTTTTCATAATCCAAGTTTTTAAAATTATAACGGATAAAATAGCTTAACTTTACAAAATTTATTTATTTTCAAGATTTTTCTTCTTTAATATTTATAAATTTATCCGTCTCATTTAAAAGACTATTGAAAACAACCTTTAGTATGCCTATTAGCAAAATATGTCAAGTTTTTCGTAAAAATACAATTCTCATTATTTTTAATTTAGAATTAATTTATGAGATTCATATTTACTTAGAAAATATTTTTGAAAACTGGAATAAATCATTTTCAAATTTTAAAGTATTAAATATAGATTACATTATTTTTAAATAAAAATTAATTTGTATAAATTTATTAAAAAATATTGTTATCATTCCATTTTTATATTAGTTTTATTAAATTTTCAATAGACCATCTCTTTTTGATAGCCTTCTTTTATTTTAATTTTTATTTAACAACTTGCCATTTGTTATTCTTATCTTTTTAAAATTAATTGTCGATGTGGCAGATTTATTTTCTTTGTCTTTTTCAAAATATTCATATTGAAGTTTTATGTATATCAATATCAACTCCACTTCTCCCTTTGCTTTTATCGACGCATTTACGTATTTGCTAGTATTATCTCCTAGATACTTATTTAAAGCAGCTTCATCATATCCTTTTACAAGAAACACAACTTCACCTTTGTCACCTTTTTCATCAACTTTATAAACTGACACTTCAAACTGCTCCAAAAGCATTGTATTCGTATCTTCCCATTGCTTTTTCAATGTGGGATTGTTTACCTTGCAATATACACGTCAACATCAGGGTTTATCGACTTTAGCATCTCTTGTGACGTAATTTGAGATTTCCTGTAACGCCTTTGCATAATCTGATGCTGCAGTTTTCAATGAATCATATGTTTTCACTTGCTCTGTTTCCTTTTTAGCTGGTGCCGCATTAGCAGCTCCAGACACCGCAACCATATTTCCTAAGACCAACAGACTTATTAACATTCTTTTTAATTTTAACATTTTTCTTTATCCTCCTATTTTTATTAAACATTTTTATACTTTCTGATTTTACGTAGAAAAATTCTTTTTATTGCTTTTTCTTCAAAAAGATTATAATGTAATTCTATTATGGCTGATTTTAAGATTTCTCCTTTTCTAACTCTTTGAGAAATTCCATAAAATGCCCTTTCCAGAAAAATTGATGTTTTTGATAACTTGACATTACTTTTCAGATTTGAGCCATTGGAAAGTTCTTTTGAGTTGTCGGGGAAAAATTTTTCATTAATTTTTATATTATACAATATTTTGTTTTCAATATTATTAAGATTATCATTGAATAAACTATCAAAATTTTTAGATAAAAAGTGATCAATGTACATATCCGACACAATTCCTTAAAAATTCCAAATTTTTCCTCAGCAATTCATTCAAAAATTTTTCATTCCTGTCAGAAATCTTATCAATTATTCTATGTAGAAATCAATTCTTCTTTTTAATCTCATCTGGAAGTTCAATTGTTTCCACTAATCCCTTTATAAAAATCTCCAGCAAAATTTGCTATATAATGTTTTTATTGTCTTTTTCATCAATTTCAAGCGAAATCAATGAATGTGCTAAAAATTCATAATTCTTCTTTCTATTCTTCTTCCAGTTTATCAGCAAATTTAAATCCTTGCTCTTCTAATTCTTTTTCGATTCATTATAGAAATTTTCGTAAATTCTTACAATCATTTCCTTTGTATGAAGGAAGTTGCGGCGTTCCATTTTTCTTTACGCCATTTGTTTATATCCTTTTCGTGAAATTCTACACCTTCCTTAACCTTTTCCGCATCATATTTATCTTCAAATGCAAACGTGTCTAGCGGAACTCTTGGTTTTTACTCTTGTTAGCGGTCTTTCTGCAGGCACTCCAATTGTGCTCCAATTAATGGAAAAACATATTTTGGTAATCCCAGCATTTTTATAATTTCTTTTGAATTTTTCTAATCGCCCCAATTACAGTAGTTCCATAACCAAGTGCAATAGCGGCTGTTTGCAGTGCATTTACCAAAAATTCCCATCTATAGGCTCCAACTAGAATCCCATCAGCAGATAGCGGTCCGATGTTTCTTTTTCCAACAGATTCCGCAGCATATACTCCACGATAAAAATCCATTACTACAAATACAAAAACACTTGCTTCTGCAATATGCTTCTGTCCACCACATAATTCAGCAATTTTTTCCAGTTTTTGCTTATCTCTAATTACAATTAATGAAGTTTGCTGTCCATTAACTGAATTTGCAGCTCTTTGCGCTGTATAAAAGTATAGCCTGTAAATCTTTCTCTTTTATATTTTCTCCAGTAGATTCTCTTACAGAACGTCTATCTTGCAATTGTTTTATTGTTTCATCTCATTTTAAAACCTCCTATTTTCCAGTTTTATTCAACTAAATGTTATCACATTATATTTTTATTGTCAAACTGTCATCTCAAAATATTGACACACATAATATTTTGTAATAATATATTTGTATAATCAAAAATATTTGTATACAATAAATAAATTATAAGATTACAGACAAGGAGAAAAATATGCTAAAAATTAATGATCTTAAGTTTAATTGCCGCTTCACTAATGGCATTTGGAGAAGAAAAATGATACATTTTGATATAACGTTGGAAGAAACTGAGTAACAGGCGTAAAAATGATGATATACAAAAAGTGGACAAATCAAAAACACAACTGTCGTAACTTATCAGGATATTCACGATAAAGGTACAATATCATGAAGAAGTACTAAAAACATGCCAGGCATAAATTTTTGTAAAATAATGGATTTGGATACATCTGCAGATGTAAGAGGTCAAGGGAGCAGGAGCTAAAAATGTAAAAATTCTTGTGGATGGTACTCCTTGAACATACTGGACACTTCGCATGCAATTTTTGCCGCTAAACTCTATCGCAGTAGAAGATATTGAAAAATGAAATTAGTCAATGGTGGAGGAACTGTACTTTTACGGTGGAGGGACTACTGGTGGAGTAATTAACTATAGTGACGAAGAAAAACTCAAGATGAGTTTATGAAAAGTAAAATCTACTATCAGAACAGTTCATTTGATACGAACAAATACGGTATTGGAACAAGCGTTAAATTTGCTGATAAATTTTGTTGAATTTAGGGTATGAAGGCATTGACGGGAAAGGTTACAGATATAGAGATATGGAAAAACTTAAGAGGTGGATCTACATATGATATCACCAGATAATCAAACTTTGAGCTTTTGAGCGACAAGATATGATGAAGACACGAGAATCCGATGCAATTAAAAAGTCCAAATGGATAGAGATGAACGACAAGACAGGGATACTTTGACTGATTCCAATTTAAAAAGGACTGAATTTGAGCTTAAATTACGAAATTAAGCCAACTGACAATCTTTGCGCCTCACCCTTGGGATACAATCAAAAACTGTTAGAAAAATACGAGACAAAGCATTCAGCAGAAAAAGCAAATCTTTCGAGGAATGCGACCTGGGAATCTCGACCTAATCCTGTGTGGCAGTTCTAGACCTGGAGGAATATGCCAAATTTTTCAGCAGGACAAGTAAATCACATAACAAAAGGAGGATTGAAAGATACAAAATGGAATCGATGAAAGGGAAAAGATAGTACCATAGCTGTGATGATTACTGTGATAAGACATACATAAAAACAAATCTTCCAGAGAAATGCTTATATGGCGGACATAGTGTGGAGTCAGAAAACTCATTCTCAACTTCCATGTTGATATTGATATGGAGACACATTCAGTCTTTATCCAAAAATAAATATTCGTTCGACAGATAAACTGGATGAATCTTAGGCTACAGGATGCAGGACATGCTGTTGATGATATTTATAGCGAACAGACAGGACAAATGCTGTCAATAATAGATCCAAAAAGAACAACAATGCCTATAGCATGGGATTGAACTTTAAATATCTCGGATGCTGGAAATGTTTATGCAAAATATGAAAAAGGTTACAGATCTCCATCTCCAGCAGAAAATGGTGAGACAAAACTCCTACTACAGGATATATTCTAAAACAATTTAAAATCATGAAAAATATGATACTTATGAAGTGGTGTAAAAGATATACTTGGTTCATCATTTGTAAGTATGTAGGTTTTATACAAAAAGATGATGAAATTCTTCAGAAATATGATAGGCTTCACGGTATTCACTGGACACACGAGAATTTACCCAAAACCAGAAAGAAAGGTATCGAACTGTTTTGCTGAACAATATTTAGAACCATTTAGAATAAATGAGCTCAGTTTCATACATAGATGCAAAAATAACGAAAGGAACTGATGAGGAGAAAAATACCGTATGATATCAAGAATTAAAGCAACTTTGGGAGCTAACTATGAAATTGTAAAAAGGGCTGAATATAACAGCGACTTAAATTATCTTCTCTGATTCAGTAGATGAAAGTATACGAAAAATTAAGGCTTATTCTACAACAGATTTAGAATAAACTATACTCACAAAACAGGTCTAGGACTTGAGCGGGAATTAAAAACGTATTTAGTAAAAATACTATAGATACAAAAACGGAGACAGCTATATTCCAGAAGCTAGAAGAACTTACTATGTCGGTGTAGTTATAACTTTTTAAAAAATAAATTTTAATAAAAAGTGCAGTCAGACAATTGGTGAACTACTCCCGCTTTAGAAGCGGGAGCTTTGGGAAGTATGCTTTGTAGCCAAAATATATTTACTAAGCTCTTTGGGCAGTTCCTTGTCTGCTCTTCTTTTATTTTCCTAATATTCCATCATTTCTTTTCCAATGTTTTTATATTCAATGCCGCATTGTAATCTCTATCAATCTCAATTCACAGCACTCACATTTGCAGCTTCTTTTCTGATAATTTTCGGTTTCCCTCTTTAACGTTTCCACATTTACTGCAAGTTTTCGACGACGAAACCACTTATCTATCTTCAAAAAAATTGTTTCCCAAAAACATCAGTTTTATACTCAAGCATCCTCAAAATATTCCCCACCCATTATCTCTCCCATACTTTTCCCAAATTTAATGCCTGGCTCATCCTTTCATATTCAAATCCTCGACAATCACAGCATTATGTTCTCTGACAATCGATAATATGCAAACTCTTCGACAATTTTTAATGTACTCATGTAATTTTGATATTTCGCTTTTGCTATACCAATTTTTAGAAAATTTTACTTTTCCTTGACAATGATTTCTGTCAATTTTCTTTTAATTTTCTTCTAACATCCTAAAATATTTTGGATAATCAGCCCTTTGGTTTTTCAGAACTGACAAATAATTCAGACATTGAAAAATCAAGTCCAATTACTTTATCATTACTTTAGGCATTTTGAATTTCTTTTTCAAATTCAGTCAAGACAGAAACATAGTAATTTCCATTACTGTTTGTCAATAGTTACTGACTTTTATCTTGTAAATCCTTCGGTATTTCTATGATATTTTAATTTATTTTTCAATTTTGGCAAAACCGAATATTTGTTTTCACTCAATTCGTATTGAATTATTCGCACAATTTGTCGTATAACTTTTAACACTAGTCTTTTAGATTTGAACTTTAAAACTTTTGTCTTCTGAAAGAAAATTTCGTAAACGATCGTTTTACATTCAATTGAGCATTTGAGTGCCAGACTGTCTATTTCTTTCAAAAAGTGGTTTCACTTTTCAAACTAGCAGGTGTAATTATTTTATTTTTCCAGTTTCTTTCATAAAATTTATTTGCAGCATACAGCAAACGTATTATAATGAAACGAACACATCCAAAAGTCTTGTTTATCAATATTCTTATCTTATTTGGATAAATTCTGTATTTGAATGCTAAATTATATTTCATGAAATTACACCTCCTTTGATTCTTGAATAGTATTTTTAATTATCTCTAACTTGGTGCACCTCCCAACTTCTTACAACTAAGTAACTTCTACTCCAAAAATATTCTTTCACAATCTTTCCCTTATTCTAGGAAATTCTATCAACCTGCTGGAGCACTTTTTGTATAGTATTTTACATAACTTAGGAAAGTTCAGTATTAGGCATAGCATCAATCAACATATGAATATGATCAGCATCTATGTTCTCATTCTTCAGAACAATGTTATACTTCGGACACTATCAAAAATCCTCTTTCAATCTATTAGAAATTTCATCATTAATGACTTTCTTCGATATTTTATAGCAAAAATCATATGATAATATATCAAAATACTGATGATAATTACTATTATATGACATTATTACCTACTTTCATATATATTTCCCACTGAATAGATGCTATCGCTGATATATCCTTTTTCAATACATCAATTCATCTCCTGCTAGAAGCCGGAGACTTCTTTGCTATCTTTGTTAAAAAATGTTTGATTGTATTTTTAGTTAAAATGACGAAATGAAGAAAAATAAAAATGAAGATAATTTACTTTAATTTTTATCAGTTTAATCTTAAAGAGAGTTAATGTCTAGTTTGACATCAAAGTATTTCAAGTGTATAATTTTTCATAAAAAGAAAGATGGAAGAAAAATGAAAATTATTTAAAGGGATAAATCGAGTTGGGAACATTTTTTGTGAATATTCGGACTTTGGAGAATTGGAAAAGGAAAACTGGATATACTGTGGATGAGGGGAATATTCCTGGAATATAATAAAAATTTGAAAAGTGGAAAAACTTTATAAAAATGGAGAATTTTACTAAAGCATTCTGAAAATGAGAAACTCATCGAATGGGATGTTATGAACTTGATATTATTATTTTTGAAGGAAATTTGAGCAAGGCTGAAAATAATTTACATTGCATTTGAAAACGGAATTATAAAGCTGGATATTATCTGGGCTTGCTGGAAGAAAGCGGAAATATAGAATCTGGCTCGAAAACTGGTACGTCAGCAAGCTTTTAACTTTTCCGAACAGTCTATTATGGAAAACTATTTTACATTGCAATTATGGAACAAAACTTCTGAGCACATCGACGGATATTTTACGACATTTTGCAATACGGCGAAAAATGCCAGAAATCTCTATGAATTTGCAAAATATTATTTCTGGGGAAAAATTTTGAAAAATTAAGGAAAATTCAGGATAAGTTGACAAATAAAGTTATATTTTATATTTGACAAAAGAAATTTTACACAATATTAATTGTATGTTTGGAGATGAAAAGACAAAGAATATATAAAATGTGCAGAAAATGCTAAAACTCTTGAATTACAAAAGATTTTGTAATGAATTTCTTTATAAAAATCGGCTGAATACAATGAATATGGAAATGTGGGACTCGCTAAACTTTTATGGAAAATTTGCAAAATCTGATAAATATGAAAAACTGGAAAAATTTTTAAAATAATTTTTGAAACAAATACGGTCGAAGCAGAGCTTATCAGCTAGGAAAAATACAACGAATACCAGAATAATCTTTATGATGCAATAAATTGGTACGAAATATCTGCAAAAATGAAAATTATAAATCTTTTGTAAACTTTTCAAAAACTGCAGAACAAAAATTCAGAAAAAGAAACAACTTTACAAAATGATTATTTATTTTTAAATATTTAAAAAGTTCCGCAGATTTAGGTTATGCACAAGCAATGATTGAAATGGCACTGATCCAAACTTAAATAGTCTAGAAAGTTTTGAAAATGGCAGAAAAAACCCTTAGGACAAAAATAACGTTTTTGAATTGACACAGGCAATATCAAATGAGGCGAAAATGAGTTTATTTTTGAAAATGAAATTAAGGAAATTTTGGAAATATGTTATGAAGAAAATAATTTTAGGTGGAAATAAAAACCGCTTTTATTTGAGCAATTCATTTAAAACGGTTTTTATTTTGATCTTTAATCATCAAAGTAAATTTATATATTTTGAAACATATTAATTTTTCCCTGTATTTAATAGCAGGTTTTAAGAATCCTAACACACAAATGCTGTATATTACTTCCTAACAACTGCTAGTAAGTATAATAAAATTGTGCATTTAATGCCATTATAGAATTTCACCCATGAGGTGCAGTGATTTTATGCTGAATAGACCTGTTAATGCTCTCCTGCTATTGCCGATCAATGATCACTTTGCAGGGATAACTCTTGTTGATCTGCGCCAGCGCATAGAAGTGCACCTTCTGTGATGAATGAGAATCCCATAATGTAGTTTGCTAGTCCAGCTTCTCTTTCTCTGCTGTAAATTTATTTTTAAAAGATTGATGATGCTAGTGCGATTGCGATTGGAGGAACCATTCACCTCAGCCATAACTCGCCGCCATCGGTAGACTTCCACCTGAAGTCATTGAAGCTGCGTAGTGTACCCAGAACCAAATACGCATGCTGCCTTATTTACAGGACCTCCATATCAATAGCCATCATTCCACCAGAACTGCTCCTCACTAAAAACTGCACTTGAGACCAGACATTCCATTTAACCAGTTATTTAAAGCGTTATTAATAATTGCTGCAAATGGATTTATTAATAATACCATTCCTAATCCTGTAATTAATACTGACAATACTGGATACAATAAGATCATTTTCAAACCACTTAAAGTTCTTGGCATACCAGCTAATGCTTTTTATTAAAACCTTGTACACTATATCCTGCAAAAATCCACCAAGTAACGCACTGATAAAGTCCAGAACCACCAGCTGAGTGCAGATAGCTCGCTACTAATCCTGCAGCAAGTGCCGCTCTTTCACTAATACTGTAAGCATATATCCAGCTAAAACTGGCACAAATAATCCAAAATGCCTGTCCTCCAATATCTTTTTAACATTTTAGCTAGTGGCGCTTAGAATCCATATTCTGCTCCAGCTCCACCATTACCAGACAATGTATCTACTAAAAATGCTAACGCAATCAATATTCCTCCACTTATTACTAAATGCGAAGCATGTAGGAAACTCCACTTAGCAAGTGTTTGTAAAGTCCTCTCAGATGAAGCTGATTCTGGAAGAAGCTGTAGAAGATCCGCTATGTGGAAAAATAGGAGCTTTTCCATCTAAAACTTGTTGAATTAATGCTTTTGCATTATTAATTCCTTCTTTTGCCTCTACTTGAATTAATGGTTTTCCATCAAATCTATCAACTCGATATTTCTGTTAATTGCTAAAAATTACACCTGTAGCTTTTTAATATCTTCATCAGTTAAGACATTTTTCTACCATCAGCACCCTGTTTGTTTCAACTTTTTATGTTTATTCCCATTTCATCAGCTGCTTTTTACAGTGCTTCTGCTGCCATATAAGTGTGAGCAATTCCTGTCGGGCAGGCTGTTGCTGCGATTATGTAAGGAGCATTTTCGTCTGATGAAGTTTGTACAGGTACTGCTTCTTTCTTTTCTTCTTCTGCAAATTTTTCTGCTTCAGCCTTGTTACATACTTCCAATACTTCGTCAGCAGTTTTTGCGTTTTCTAGTGCCTCTTTAAAATCATCATCCAGTAATAATTGTGATAATCTTGCAAGTGTCTCAATATGAGTGTTATTTGCACCATCTGGAGCTGCAATCATAAAGAACAGTGTCGCAGGTTCACCATCCAATGAATCATAGTCGATTCCCTCAGGCTTTCTACCCATAGCAAGTGCAGGTTCTTTTACAAATTCTGTTTTCGCATGCGGAATCGCGATTCCTTCTCAATTCCAGTCGAACTTTGCTCTTCCCTTGCCATTAATGCTTTAACATAACCGTCATAATCATTCAGAACACCAGTTTTTTCATGCAATCTAGCAAGTTCTTTAATAATGTTTACTTTATCTGTTGATTTCACATCTAGATTTATTCTGTCCTTAATCAGCAAATCTGATATTTTCATATTTATACCATCCTTATTTATTTTATTTTTAAATATACTTTTAGTTATCATAGTAAAACCACTTTAAAAATTCGATTCAAAAATTATCACTATAAGCGAAATTTGATTTTATCCATTTGAGTATATTTTTAAAAGTTTCTTTTGATTTCAATTTCATCATACAATTTGTTTACCAAATCTTTTTCTGCAAGTCCATAAGAATAAGCTGTCGCACTTCCTGAAGCAACTGCAAGTCTAAATGAATCTTCTGGAGAAAGACCTTTACAAATCCAGCGATAAATCCTGCAACCATTGAATCTCCCGCTCCGATTGAGTTAATCAGCTGTCCTTTTGGGAACTGATGCTTTCCAGCACAAAGTCTTTATTTACATACAAGTGCACCTTCACCACTCTGGAAAGAATAACATTTTTAACGCCCTCTTATCCAAAAGAATTTACATTTTTCTACAATTTCAGCTTTTTGTTTCCAATCTTTTTCATTAAACATTTCTCTTAGTTCATGAATATTTGGCTTAACAAAGATTGTTGTGAATATTATCCTGTAAACTAAATTTCCTCTGTATCAGCGCCAATTTCTACGTTGTTACATTTTCAGATAGCTCTTTGTAAATTTTGCTGCTGATTGAAGCTGGGACACTTCCTGAAAGTACAGTATGTCTCCATCTTTTAAATCAGAAATTTTTGTTAATTAATTCCTGTAATTTTCTCAGCTGTAATTTCTGGTGAAACCCCTGTAAGTTCAGTTTCCTTGTCGTTACCATTAATTTTTACATTAATTCTAGTATTTCCTTCAAGTTCCACAAATTCAGATTTGATATTATCCTTTTTAGATCCCTGATAATAAAATCTCCAACAAATCCTGCAACAAATCCAATTGCTGTAGATTCTACATCCAAATTTTCAGTACCTTTTGAAACATTAATTCCTTTTCCACCTCGCTCTGTAATTTACTTCATGAGCAAGATTCAAATGTTCAGCCTGCAAATCGTCCTTAAGATATGTCATAATCCAATGCTGGATTCAATGTCAATGTGTAAATCATCTTTTTCCTCCTCAAATCTAACTATATTTCCAAACATTATTGTCCGCTATATTTATAACATTAGAAAGTTTAAAAAGTCAAACATTAATTAATCGATTGATATTTAGCTTTTTAAACTCTAAAAAGCTGGATATTTATCCAGCATTTCTCAAATACATTAAATTTATTTTTATTGTTTTATCTGTTTTAGAAAGCTCTGAAAAATACTTACTCATTCCAGCCAAATTTTTGTAATTCGCTTGGAATAATAATTTTTGTTGCTTGTCCATCTGCAACTTTTTCAAAAAGTTTCCATTCCTTTTAGTGATAATACCGCTTTTGTCGGTGCTGCTTCGTTTAATAACCTTTAATGCTTTGCTTGTGCCTTTTTGAACTGATAAAATAGCTTCTGCTCGTCCTTCGGCTTCTTTTATTTGTTCTTCTTTTTAGCTTCCGCCCTTAAAATCGCAGCTTGTTTTTCACCTTCTGCAACAAGTATTGCAGCTTCCTTTTGCCTGTGCTTCCAAGATATTTGCTCTTTTTCACGCTCTGCCTTCATTTCCTTTTCCATTGCAACTACGAATGTCGGCTGGTGGCAAAATACTTTAATTCCACACGGTTTACTTTTATTCCCCATGGATCTGTCGCATCGTCCAGTTCCTGACGCATTTTTGTATTAATAATATCCCTTGAAGTCAAAGTCTGGTCAACTGTCATATCTCCAATAATATTTCTCAAAGTTGTAGCCGTTAAGTTTTCAATCGCTGAAAGTGGACGTTCCACTCCATAAGTGTATAACTTTGGATCAGTTATCTGAAAATAAACGACTGTATCAATCTGCATTGTGGCATTATCTTTTGTAATGACTGGCTGAGGCGGAAAATCCACAACTTATTCCTTTAACGATACGCTTCTTGCAACTCTGTCAAAAAATGGATTTAGAAAACTTAGTCCAGAACTTAGGGATCTGTCATATTTTCCCTAGTCTTTCAATAATAAGAACTCGTGATTCTGGCACAATTTTTTACTGCTTTTAAAAACATAAATTAATGTAGTTACAATAAGAACAACAACTAATGGTAAAAAACAACATAATATTACCTCCTATATTTTTCATTTTAAAATTAATATTTTCTTTTCCAAAATTATTTTATTTCCTCTAAATTCTTAATTTTTACAATTTCTCCAGCTGAAAAAAATTTCTTCACTTATTCCTGTCCAGATGGAACCTTTAAATTTTACTTCATATTCCTTTTCAATTCTTCTAGCATCCACGATTTTTCAACTTTTACATCCGCTCCTTTTCATGCTTGAATTAAAAGCCATTTTTCTGCATGTCAATATATCTACGTAAAACTGGACGTGTAAAAATCAAAAATTAGTGAAAAGCACTGCAAATACGAAAAATTCAATTGTCGAATCATTGGAAAAATTTGAAAAACATTACAATTAATGCCGAAAAGAGCAAACCATATTGTTACAAGTCCAGGAATAATAATTTCCAAAACTGCAAAAGTCCCTGACAAAATTGCCCAAAATAATGCTCCCATTTTAATCGCCTCCTTTAAAAACCTACACCAATTCTAACTCACCTTTTCCCTTACTTCCACTTTCGCACTGCTGAAAGCAGTAATTGCAAATAAAATCATAAACAGAATAAACATCTTTTTCATAATTTTTCTCCAATCTTTTAAAAATATACTCCAACTCCGCCATGCACTCCACCAGGTCCAACGCCTACATTGGCTGATATGCATGAACTCAAGGCAATAGCCAATAAAAACCAATATTAAAAGTTTTTCATATTTCCTCCATTTTAAATTTATTTTACTAATATATTTTACAACATAATTTTTAATTTTGCAACTTTATTTATAAAAATTTTTCAAAAATTATTTAAATTCAAAACAAGAACATAAAAATAATGCTCCTGTCCAAAAATTATCTATATAAACTCATTGATTCAGTCAATTTGGCAATTTTATTTTCAAGCTCTTCTTTTATTCTTTTTCTTTTTCCACAGCCTCAGGATTTGCCTTCTTAACAAAAACTTTCATTGGACAATTTTTTAAAGTTTTATCTAAATCTTTTTGAATTTTTGCAATACTTTTTCCAATTTTTTTCAATTTCCTTATCCAAATCAATCAAATCAGCAGAGCGGAACATAAATTTCAGTTGTTTCAACCAGTCTAAATCCTACCAGCTTTGGAATTTCCACATTAAATTCATATTTTTCAATATTTTGCAGTTTATCCAATATTTTGGCATTATTTTTGTAAAATATTCTTAGCATTTTCATCAGCTGTTTTGAAGATAACTTCAATTTTTTAGATGGCGAAACATTTGCTTCTCCACGAATATTTCTAATTGCCGAAATAACTTCCTTCAGATAGTCAAATTCCTTTTCAGCTTCAATATTTATAAACTCTTTTTCCTCTTTTGGAGAAAGTCTGATAACATAATTGTTTCTTCGCCAGTCTGTAATTTTTGCCAAATTTCTCAGTAATAAAAAGGCATAAATGGATGCAGCATTTTCAGCCCTTTATCAAGAACATGTCTTAGTACCCATTGTGCCACAACTTTATCACTACCTTCTTGTCCATAAACACGCGTTTTGGCAATTTCACATACCAGTCTCACATCCCTCTGAAAAATTCATAAGTCAATTTTGCAGCAGCATCCAATTCATATTTTTCCATATTTTTCATTAATCAATTTTGAAGCAGTCTGTAATTTGGATAAAATCCATTTATCTTCAAGTTTTAACTCCGACTTATCCACAGTTGTTGAAACATCAAAATCTTCCAGATTTGACAATACAAATCTTGACGCATTCCACACTTTATTTGCAAAAGCTGAACCCATTTCAAGCAGTTTTTCAGAAAAATGAATATCCTGTCCTTGTGAAGTATTGTACAAGAAGCTGAATCTTATTGCGTCTGCACCGTATTTTTGCTATCAAGTCAAGGGGATCAGGTGAATTTCCTAGAGATTTACTCATTTTTCTACCTTTTTCATCCCGTATAATTCCGTGTAGATAAACATAATTAAATGGAATTTCATCTTTTATGTAAAGACTCATCATTACCATTCTCGCTACCCAGAAGAATAATATATCCGCCCTGTAACAAGTGCATTTTGTCGGAAAGAATTTTTCAGATCTTCAGTTTCATTTAGTAGCCCAATGTTGAAAATAGCCACAATGCTGATGAAAACCAAGTATCAAGCACATCTGTTTCTTCCGTCAAATTCACATCTTTTTCCAAATTTTTCACGTGCCTGTGCTTTTTGCCTCTTCCAGGCTCTTTGCCACAAAAACTGTTCCGTCTTCTGAATAATAGGCGAGTATTCTGTGTCCCTCACCAGATTTGACGTGAAATTGTCCAGTCCCTTATATTTTTCCAGCCAGTTGTAATAAACTTTTTCCCATCTTTTTGGCGTAATTTGAATTTTTCCATTTTTTACAACTTCTAACGCTCTTTTTGCAAGTGGTTCCATTTTCACAAACCATTGCGTAGAAACCCTTGGCTCAATAACCGAATTACATCTGTAGCAATGCCCACACATATTTTTATGATCTTTTACTCCAACTAGCAGCCCCTGCTCTTTCAAATCAGCAAGTATAGCCTTTCTAGCATCAAATCTTTTTAGCCCTGATATTTTCCACCATTTTCATTTACGTGAGCATCTTCTGTAAAAATATTTAAAAATGCAAGTCCAGTTCTTTTTGCCACTTCAAAGTCATTAGGATCGTGTGACGGAGTCATTTTAACTACCCCAGTTCCAAATTCCATATCTACATACTCATCTGCCACAATTGGAATTTCTCTATTCATAAGCGGCAAAATTACAGTTTTTCCAATCAGATGTTTGTATCTTTCATCATTAGGATTTACTGCAACTCCTGTATCTCCAAGCATTGTTTCAGGACGAGTTGTCGCAATTACAAATTCTTCATCACTATCTTTAACTGGGTATCTGATTTCTAGATTTTTTCCATTTTATCCTCATGATTCACCTCATCATCAGCAAGTGCAGTCTTATCATGCGGACACCAGTTTACAATGTATTCTCCACGATAAATAAGCCCATCATTATAAAGTTTGATAAACACTTCTTTTACAGCTTCCGAAAGCCCTTCATCCATAGTAAATCTTCTCTTGTCCAGTCCAGCGAAACTCCCAGTTTTCTAAGCTGCTTTGTAATCAGCCCGCCATGTTTTTCCTTCCATCTCCAAGTTCTTCTCAAAAAACTCATCATACCCAATTTCCTCTTTAGAAGTTCCTTCATCAGCCAGCATTCTCTCAACTTTGTTTTGTGTAGTACTTCCGGCATGATCCATTCCTGGAATCCAAAGCGTATCAAACCACTCATTCTCTTGTATCTAATAATTGTATCCTGTATTGAATTATTAAGCATATGCTTATATGCAAAATCCCTGTAACATTTGGTGGCGGAATGGCAATTGAATATCCTGGCTTTTCTGCATTGTGCTGTGCATTATACTTTTCTTCCCATATTTTATACCATTTATCTTCTATCTCATTTGGTGAATAAACTTTATTCAGTTCATTTGGCATTATTTTTCCTCACTGTTTTAATTTTTATATATTTTTATTTAAATTTCTTCATTTACAAATCATATTTTAGCATAAAGATAATCATTTTATATATAAAAAATTAACAGCTCACTAAAATGATCAAACATCCATTCAAAATGAACTTTTTAATATTAAATTTTTAAAAATTAAATTATTTAAAACGCTGTAATTGTTACAAGTAATCCAAAAATTACTCCTGGCAGGTTTGCTGCTGAAAGAGGATAATCTTTTTCCTTTAAAAAGTCCATAACTTGTCCATATTGTACAGTTAATCGTTGCGCTAAAGGCTGTAGGAAAATGTTTTTATTCCCATGCAAGTTTCCCATTATTTGCGGAACATAAGACACATACATTATTACAGAAAGCAATGTTCCGATCCATCCTAAAATTTTCAAGTCGCTCATTTTGTCCTCCAATCTTTCCCATTTTAGTAGATCAATTACGGTAACAGTATATCACAAAACATTCAAAAATCAAAATATATGACAAAAGTAAAAATATGGTAGACTAATCAGAAGTCAAGTGGCGACATGGTCGAGTGATTAGGCAGAGGTCTGCAAACCTTGCATACCGGTTCGAATCCGTTGTCGCCTCCATTAATTGATTAGTGATAAATAATGTCAAAAGATATAACTACTGAAATGTGGTTATGTTTTTCAAAAATTAAATTTTACTGTATATTATAAAATTTTTCAAACATTTTATCAGCTGGTATTGAAAAAGAATTCAAACATATTTTCAAATTAAAATAAATATGATAAAATGAAAAGAAATAAAAATATTATTAGAAAAAGGAAATTTTTAATGAATACAAACACTCAAAAATAATTTATGAAAAAGCAAAAAGCTATTCCAGGAGGTGTAAACAGTCCAGTCAGGAGCATTTCAGTCTCTAGATAAAGAATATCCAATTTTATAAAAAGCGAAACGGGGAGCAAACTTTATGATGAAGACGGTAATGAATATGTGGATATGATTGGTTCCTGGGGACCCATGATTTTGGGACACAATTATCCTGAAAGTTTTGGAAATTGTAAAAAAGGAGCTGAAAATGGGACTTCTTTGGATTGCCGACGAAAAAAGAGTGGAGCTGGCTGAACTTGTAAAAAGCTGTTTTCCTTCGATTGAAAAATTAAGACTTACTACTTCGGGAACGGAGGCGGCTATGGCTAGCGTACGACTGGCTCGTGCATTTACTGGAAAAATAAAATTGTAAAATTTGAGAGGATGTCATTATGGACATTCTGATTCGCTTCTTGTAAAGGCTGGCTTGGGACTTTTGACGTTTGCACATCAAGATAGTAATGGAATTACAGAAGAGTTGTAAAGATACGATAACACTGCCTTTTTGGAGATTTTTGAAAATTGAAGAAAACTTTGGAAAGTGAGAAAGATATTGCCTGTGTGATTGACTGTGAGCCAATCCTAGCAAATATGGGGCTTATTGAAACGAAAGGAATATTTGGAAAAACACGTGAGATTACAGAAAAGAAAAAGTTGTGTTAATTTTTGATGAAGTGATTTCAGGATTTAGAATTTCTTTAGGTGGGAGCTCAAGATATTTGGAATTACGCCTGATTTGACGGTTTTAGGAAAAATAATTGGTGGCGGTTATCCAGTTGGCGGTTTTGGCGGAAAAAGAAATTATGGACTTAATTTCCTGTTGGAAATGTTTATCACGCTGGAACTCTTTCTGGAAATCCAATTTCAGTTGCAGCTGGAATAGAAACAATTTCCATTTTGATACTGAAATCTATGAAAATATTAATACAAAAACAGAAAAATTTGAGAAATCAGATTAATGAATTAATATACAGCATTCCAGCAAGCGTAAATCATTTCGAGAGCCTGTTCACAATATTTTTCTCAAAGGAAAAGAGTCGATACTCTGGAAAAGCAATTTCCTCAAACGATGAATTTTATAGCATTTATTTTGATACAATGCTTGAAAAATGGACTAATTGTGCCACCTTCAAAATATGAAGCACATTTTATTTCTTATGTTCATAATAATGAAGATATGGAAAAATTTTGACAGGTGTAGAAAAACTCTGAAAAATAAAAATGAGGAAAAATAAAATGAAGGAAAAATCAGAAAAATTTTTATTTTGACACAATAAAAATTAAACCTCTGGATAAAAATTAGAATGGAAAAAGGAAAACGAACTTAATTCACTGCTCAAAAACTCCAAAAAGGACTCGGAAAACTGGAAGAACTGGCAATCAAACTTGAAGGAATGAGCAAAATTATAAACCAGATGGTACTTGTAATGGCAGCTGACAACGGAGTGGAACATGAAAAATAAGCAAATCAAAACGTGTTATCACGCAGTATGTAGTGGAAGCAATGTTAAACTGAAAATCTTCGATCAATGCTTTGGCAGCAGTTTACAATGCAGATGTAAAAGTAGTTGACTTGAGAATTGACAAACGTTCAGATACAAAAAGAAATTAATCTTACAGGAACTATTGAAAAACTTATGGAATTTGGAACTGAAAAATATTGCTAAAGAAGCCGCAATGAGTTAGTGAAACAGCTGTAAAAGCTATAAATACAGGAATTGAACTAGTTAATAAGTTTGTGAAAGAGGGATATAATTTGTTTGCAACTGGAGAAATGGGGATTGGAAATACCACGACAAGCAGTGCTATTTTTAAAGGTTCTGACAAATTTGCCGCTAGATGATATTGTTGGTTATGGAAGCGGTATTGATGATAAAACTTTGGAGCATATGTTGTAAAAAGCGATTGATATTAATGAACTGACAAATAGTAAAAATGATAAAAATGAACGAAGAAATCTATAAACATAATAGATGTCCTGGCAAAAGTTGGAGATTAGATATTGCGGGAATGACAGGAACGTTCTAGGATGTGCAGAAAATCGGATTCCAGTCGTAATAGACAGCTTTTTATTTCGGCAGTTGCCGCTCTTGCTGCATATAAATCTGTCCAATTTGCAGATTTTTATGATTGCCTCACATTTGAGTGAAGAACCTGGAATGAAATATATTATGCGAGAACTGGATTTAAAACCAATGCTTTTTATGAATATGAAACTAGGGGGAAAGGAACTGGGAGCAGTTATGATGTTTCCTGTGATTGAAGGGGCTCTGCAACATTACAAAAGTTGTCAGAAAAAATATCCTGATGTAAACTAAAGTCTCGCTCTACCAATTCTAAGAAGTAGATATTAATTTTAGTAAAATTTTTGGGCTAGTAACATCAGATTATTAACTTTTTAATATTATTTTTAAATGAAAATTTGACAAAACATTAAAATCTGCTATAAATTAAATGCTTAACAAAATAAAAATTTATAACTTGAAAGTGAGGTACATTTTGATGAAAAATTATTACTATTAGGTGCACTAGTAGCCTCAATTGCTATGCAGATGTAATCGAAGTTAGAGTAGGGTGGGTGACTCTAACAAACCGTCAACATTTAAAGATACTGATAACCAAAATTGGAAAATTAATGACGATGCTTTTATGGATTTGAAATCACTGGAGAATACAGAACACCAATCGCAGAAAACCTTGAAATCGGTGGAGGGATCTCTTATAAGATTCAACAAATTAAGTGAGCAAAAATTATCTCAGGACTTTACTATGCAAAGGGATTAATTCAGTACCTATTTTCTTACAACTAGATATAACTCTTTAAAAATGCTTCTGAAAATTACACCTGCATAAAAGGTAATTTGAGGACTGTAATTACTTCAGGAAAAGCAGAAAAGTCATTTAGTTACTAGATGAAAGTTTAAAAGTTTGGGATCAGAGAGTTTACTATGGAATAGGAACTGGACTTCAATACAAAAAACTTTTGTTGCTGATTTTATCATACAATGTAAATACTATGAAAACAAAAATATAGTTTTAATATGCCTGGATATAAAGAAGAAGGTAAATTTAATACTAACCATGGAACACTCTACTTTTAGGAGTAGGTTATCTCATTTGGATTTTAATAATCTAAAATAATTCGAACAATAATTTAAAAATAGAATAAAAACTTTCTTTCAAAAATGAAGAGAGTGTACTCTAGTAAAATATATTCACATTAAACTAGACTGTGAGTAGAAAATTTAACATTTCAAAGGGTTACTAGAAATGATATTTTTAATAATTTTTAATTTAGGTAAATGATTGCGAATGACGGAGTCTGAACCCATGCATCTACTACTACTCTCCTGAAAATAACATCTCTGAATTTCATCACTCGCATAATTTTAACTATTAGTTGTTTGAAAAAGTATAATTTTAAGAACTAAGATTTTTTATTTAAATTTATATTTATTTACCAGTAGTTGCGAATGACGAGACTTGAACTCATTAAGCTACTGTACTACCCCCCTCAAGATAAGCGTGTCACTACCAATTCCACCACACTCCCTTTAAATTTAAATAATACTTCGTTTTTTTATTATACAAAGAAAATTTTAGAATGTCAATTAAAAATAGAAGACAGGTAAAAAAATAAGGCAAATAAATTTAATTAAATTTCAAATTAACAAGAAACAGTTACAATATAATCGCTAAATCCTATTGAAAGGTGGTTCCCTCTATGATTAGAATATCAAATTTTTCTTCACTTGTAAAGACTTTTTAAAAATATTTTTCTTTCAGACTTCCGTTTGAGCAGCAGTTTAAGCTGTTTGTCTCAAAAGCTTTTGAAACGCTGTTTAGAGTTTATGTCAAAAGAGTTGATGATTACTTCTTTCATTCCAACGAAAAGAAAAAGATAAGTTTAAAAGCAAAGGTTTGTTAAAGAACTGTTACCACTGCCTTCAGAGGATGTAACTTTTTGAACGTCGAAAATATGTAAACACGAGCATTCACTATTACATTGATGAAAAATTGGGACTTAAGCGGTATGAGCGGCTTTCTGAAGAGATGATTTTTACTATACTTTTTGAGTATCAATATACTACAGCTTCATTTCTTGCAAAAACTTACGGTGTTTCAAGAGCTACCGTGTATAATCTTGTCAATTCTTTTCAAATGCCGAAACTTGATATTGAAAGATTTGAAAGAGACGACAATTCGCCAGATATATGGAGTTGATGAAGATCATATGAAGTGTAGAAAAGTAAAAATACATATATGAGGATGCTGTAATACATCGTGGAATTGAGAAATACTGCACAGACAGGAACAAACTCATTGACAAGCACACAATAATGTTTCCTACATCCGTATCGCTTGAGGAGTATCGGAGTATGTACTTAACTATCTTGAAAAAGATACAATATGGACAAAAGAAAGCTAATTGTGAACTCTGATGGAGGATATGGATGAGACAGCTTTGTAGAGAGCTTGGATTTACAAGCCAATACACATATATGACAAGTTCCATTTAGTAAAAGCCATAGCTGAAATTTCTAAAAGGGACAAGGAAATATCAAAAATCTTTACAAATGGCTAAGGGAGACGATTTTAAAGAACTTGAGAAATTTTTGTGAAAAATTTCAGGGAAAAGGAGAATGTAAGTCAGAAGAAAAAGACCAGACAGATGCTGTTTAACCAGTATGAGAAGATAGAAGAATATACGGAGAGACTACATAGAAACTCAAAGACGGAAGCCTATGTATCACACGAGTGCTCAAGATTTTCTATCAAGCAGGCCAAAAGCATTTTCAAGAGAAAGGAAGATAAAAGCAAGAGCGTTATACCACACTTTTTTGCAAACTATGGAAAAACAGGGAAAAAGCGTATGAATTGTGCTTTAGCAAAGAACGAGTTCACTAGAAAGGTAATAGAGATGGAATGCTTGCCAGGGTGTTAATGAAACGAGGAAGCACAAATATACCATATTTGAGAGGAGGATGTCCGATTAGGGGGAAGTTTTTGAAAAAAGAAATATCACAAAGTAAAATATTTTAAAAAGCAGTCAAAAAAGATTTGTTGGTTTAATGCCCTATATTTTTACTCTGTCAAAATAAATTATTTTACAACAATTGTATAAAGTAATTATAATATTATAATAGAATGAAGGAAACAGTATAAAATACATTCATTAAGGAAGTTTTATGAAAAATTAATTATTGTTAATTGTAGCTTTATTTTTTACTTCTATTTTGGGATTTACACAAAACATTTTCTCGTGAAGGTATCGGTTCAGTAGACTTCACCAAGGGGTTTTGAATCGAGAAATGAGGTAATAATTATCAAAATTTTGAAGACAGGAATTTAAATGTGAATGTAAAAATTTCTGTTCGTCCTAGTACTGCCAGCGACAATATTTACACAGTTCAGATAAAGGAACTTGGAAAAGTAGATGATTCAATACTACAAAGCAACCTATGATTCAAATCCAGAATATGTTTTTACTAATTATTCATCAGGTATTTCTATAATTACTATGTGTTTCCATAAGGATAAAGAAAATAAATATTATGTACAGATTTCACAACCTGCAAAAGATGTTTCAAAAATTCTTCTTTTAACTGAGCGCATACTGAAATCTTATACATATTATAAATAAATACAAAAGCTAATAATATGGGACTGCTATCTTATAAGACTAATTTATGAAACAGTCTCATTTTTATTAATAAAGTAACTTTGAGAGTATCTTCGACACAATAAAAATAGAATTATTGAAAATTTATCATAAGAATTATTAAGACAAATTGAGAAAAATAAAAATTACAGGTAAAATAAAAATATATTTACACATATAGTAATCTTTTACTTTAAAATTGAAAGATTATGATAATTTTTATGTTTTGAATCATTTTTATCAATTTTGAAGTTGAATTTTAATAAAATTTTATATAAGGAGAATTATGGAACAGACTGAAACACTAATCAGAATCAATAATCTTGTTACAAGTTTTTCGGATAAAAGATGGAATATTTTTCCCGCTGTGGATAATGTGCTTCGCTGGAAACTTAGAAAGAAAATGAGATATTAGCGATAGTGGGAGGAGTCGGGATGTGGGAAAAGTATGCTTGCGACATCTATTATTGGACTGCGAATCCGATTAATACCAAATTGACAGGGAGAAATCACTTTTGAAGGGAAAAATTTGGTAGAAATTGATGAAGAAGAATATAATAAAAATAGGGGGAAATCAAAAATTGGCATGATATTTCAAGATCCTCTATCGAGCTTTAAATCCACTTATGAGAATAGGAGAACAAATTGAGGAGGAAATGATTTATCATACAAAATTGTCCAAAACCGAAAGAGAAGCTAGAATGCTGGAATTACTGCAAAATGTAGGAAATAAAAAAATCCAAAACGTGTAGCAAGGCAATTTCCACACGAATTATCTGGAGGAATGCGTCAAAGAGTTATGATTGCAATAGCACTTTCTGCAAGCCTGAAATTATTATAGCTGATGAGCTGACAACAGCATTGGACGTTACAATACAGGCACAAATACTGGATTTATTAAAAACTTTTGCAAAAGTGAAATAAACGCTGGAATTATTCTGATTACACATGATTTGGGCGTGGTTGACGAAAATGGCGGACAGAGTGGCAGTAATGTATGCTGAGAAATTGTGAGAAATCGCAAACGTAAATGATTTGTTCAATAATCCAAAACATCCCTACAAGATCTCTACTAAATTCAATCTCCGCAACTTGACACAGAAACTGAAAAATTACACGTAATTCGAGGGAATTGTTCCGTCACTAACCAAATTAGAAGAGAACAGGCTGCCGTTTTTCTCAAAGAATCCCATGGATAAAGGAAAGTGATCACTGATCCAACATTGCATGAAGTGGAAAAAGAGCATTTTTGTGAAGATGTACTTGCTGGAAAAAAATTTTCATTTTGAAAAATAAATCATAGAGTTAACTTATTTTTAAAGTTTTTAATATAATAAATTTTTGTTAATAAATATTTTTTCTGTATTTTCTTTTTTATAAGTAAAAGGGGATTATTCGCTTTACATCTCCCTTGTCTTACTTTTCTTTGAAAGCAATAAACTAGCTTTATAATTGCTACTTTCACAAATATAAAGTGAATTTATTTTAAGATATTATGAAGCTCAAAGAAAATACTATATGCTTTACTAATTCTGACTTGTTCAAAAATCATGACATTTTTAGTTTAATTGATTGCAAATAATTCTAACTAAAATAAAAATTAAGCAAAAATTTCGTTAAAGAAAAAAATAACTGTTTGAGATTTTTGGATTAAATTTTAAATTATATACAGTTATTAATGTTAAAATAATCTTAATTCAAAATCGAGTTTTATTTTTCTTTATAAGAAAAGTTTTAGTGTAAAGCAGAGGAGTTCAGAGGTTTCATAGTAGCAGATGATACCTCTGCGTTAAAAACTAAAAATATAAAAGAAAAATTATTAATTAAAATAAATTAAATATTTTTAAAAATTTAGGTTATAAATATATTAAAGAAGGGAATAAATAGAAATATGAGTTTTATTGAAGTGAAAGACTTGAAGGTTCATTATCCTATTCGTGGGGGCTTTTCAATAAGGTAATTGACTATGTGTATGCTGTGGATGGTGTCAGTTTTGATTATTGAAGAAGGGAAGACTTATGGACTTGTGGGAGAGTCAGGGGTCTGGGAAAGTCTACGATTGGGAAAAGCGATAATTGGGCTGGAGAAGATAAAAAGTGGAAGATTATTTATGAAGGTAAGAAATTGATGGAAAGATTTTCGGAATAGAAGAAGTGAGTATAATAGAAATGTTCAGATGATTTTTCAAGATTCATTATCTAGCTTAAATCCTAAGAAGAGAGTGATTGACTTGATTTCTGAGCCTTTGAGAAATTTTTGAGAATTTGACTTTAGATGAGGAAAAGAGGAAAGTGTCAGAACTGCTGGAAATTGTAGGAATGAATAGGGAAGATATTTACAAATATCCATATGAATTTTTCTGGTGGACAGAGACAGAGGCTGGGGAATTGCACGGGCTGTTGCGGCTAAAGCCTAAAGTGATTATTGCAGATGAGCCTGTATCAGCACTTTGATTTATCGGTTCAGGCACAAGTTTTGAATTATATGAAGGACATTCAGGAGCAGTTTGAGCTTGGTTATCTTTTTATTTCTCACGATCTGGGAGTTGTAAAGCATATGTGCGATTATATGTTTATAATGTATCGTGGAAGGTTTGTAGGAAACTGGGACAAAAATGATATTTATAAAAATCCTGAACATTTTTTTACACAAAACGTCTAATTGCTGCAATTCAGAAGTACATCCTGAAAAAGGCTGGAGAATAAGAAAAGACGATAGAAATTGAAAAGGAATATTTGAAAAATGAAAAAAATATTATGATGAAAAATGGACGTGTCTTTGATTTAAAAAATGACTAGATACCCATTTTGTCGCTACTTAAAAGATGAAATAATGCAAAAATAACGGAAAAGGGGGAAAATAATCAATGTGGAAAACAGTTTTAGAAGAATTTAGTTATGATACCGCAATTATTTATACTTAGTCTATTAATCTTTGTTCTGGCAAAACTTATGCCGGGAGATCCGTTTACTGGGCTGATTACACCACAGACTGATCCTGCGGCACTTGAAGAATTACGAAGAAAGGCAGGATTGCTAGATCCTTGGCATATTCAGTATGTAAGATGGCTAAAAAATGCCGTTTCTGGAAATTTGGGAATGAGCTACACTTATAATGTTCCTGTAAAGACGCTTATTGGGGAACGTGCAGTAAATACTTTTATTTTGTCGCTGCTTAGCCTTATTTTGACATATTGTATTGCAATACCGCTTGGAATGCTTGCTGGACGTTATCAGAACTCATTTCTTGATAAATTTGTCACATTTTTATAATTATGTGAGCTATGCGATTCCAACTTTTGTGCTTTCGCTTATAATGATTTGGTTTTTTGGATATACGCTTGGCTGGTTTCCGACAACTGGATCGGTGACAGCTGGACTTAATACTGGTACTTTGGGACATATTTTGGACAGGATTTATCACATCATATTGCCTGCAATTACGCATGCGTTGCTGGGAACAACTTGGATTGTGCAGTATTTGAGAAATGAGTAATTGACGCTAAGAATCTGGATTATGTGAAAAACGGCGAAAAGTAAGGGAGTACCTGAAAAATAAAGGTTTATTCAAGACATATTTTCAGAAAATTGATTTTACCGATTGCGGCATTTTTGGTTATTCGATAACAGGGCTTCTGGGAGGTTCGATTTTTATTGAAAAAATATTCAGTTATCCTGGAATGGGAGGACTGTTTGTAAATTCAATTATAACACGGGATTACAGCGTTGTTACAGCATTAATACTGCTGTTTGGATTTTTAACATTGCTTGAAGTTTACTTTTCAGACATTATTCTTAGCATTGTTGATCCTAGAATTAGAATAGAGTAGGTGGTGAAAAGAAATGTCTAATAATGAAATTTTAAAAGGAAAAATAATGAAAAAGCAGAAAAATTTTGATGAAATTAAGAAAAGCAGCAAAGCCGACTGGAATTAGTGTTATTGTGAGGGAGATTTTAAAAGATAGATTGGCACTTGCTTCGCTTATTATTCTTGTAATCCTTTTTGGAATAATTTTTATTGGATCGCTTTTTGCAAATCAGGAGGAAATTATGAAAATAAGCCTTCTAGATAAATATGCCATTCCTATGAAAGAGGGATTTTTGGCTAGGTTCTGATTCTGGTGGGCGTTCAATATTGGGGGCAGCTGATACTAGGTGCTAGAAACTCGATTATTATTGGTTTTACAACAATGATTTTGACATCAGGGAATTGGGAATATTTTTGGACTGATTGCAGGATATTATGGAAAATGGGTGGACAATGTGATTATGAGGGTTATTGACTTTTATTACAATTTTGCCTACACTTATGATAATTATTGTGTTTGTTACTATTGTTCCAAAGTACACGATAGCAACTTTTGTGCTGATAATGAGTGCGTTTTACTGGGTTGGAGCATCAAGGCTGATTAGAAGTAAGGCACTTGCAGAAAGTCAGAAAGATTATATTTTGGCTTCAAAGACTATGGGGAACAAAAGGATTTTACGATAATTTTCAGGGAAATACTGCCTAACTTGAGTTCAATTATAATTGTGGAATTGACATTAGGATTTGCTGGAAATATTGGAATTGAAACAGGGCTTAGTTTTCTTGGCTTTGGATTGCCACTTTCGACTCCGAGCCTTGGGACTTTGGTTGGTTATGCAGCAGATCCAGAAGTATTGTCTACAAAATTATGGATTTGGCTCCCAGCGTCAATATTGATTTTAATTATGATGCTTTGTATCAATTATATCGGACAGGCTTTTAAACAGGGCAGCTGACGCAAAACAGAGAAGAGAGAGATAGGAGAACAGTATGAAAAATGGAAATTAATAATCACGTTTCTTGTATTGATATTCGCAGTTTCGTGTAATCCTGGTAAAAAGAGAAGTGAAATGCCAGGTGCAAAACTGAATTTATCATTGTTTCAGAAAAAAACATCAAACAATGAGCCTGCAGTGGAAGGTGGGACTTTACAAGTGGCGATAGTAAAGGATGATCCATTGGTTGGGGTTTTTAATAAGACATTTTATTCAGATGGCTATGATGGCGAAATTATCTCAATGTTTTTTGAGTTCAGTATATTTGAAGTGGATGAAAATTTTTGAGATAACAGATACAGGACCTGCCACTCTTACAGTTGATGCAAAAAAATAAAAAAAGCTACAATAAAAATAAAGATGAGCATAAAAATGGTCTGACGGACAGCCTCTAACAGCTGATGACATTATTTTTCCCTTATGAAATTATAGGAAATAAAGATTATACAGGTGTGAGATATACTGAAGAAACTCAGAAAATTGTTGGGATGAAAGGAATATCACGATGGGAAAGCCCAAAATATTTCAGGTATATATAGATGATAAAACGGTGGAAATTTCTTTTTACAACTAGGACAAAAGTATTTATACAGTTGCAAACGGATTAGTCGGAAATGCATTACCAAAAGCACTATTTAAAAAGGAATTCCAATAAAAGGAATTGATTTCATCGGATAAAAATTAGAATAAAACCAGTAACATTGGGTCCATATAATTTGACAAAAGTTTCACGTGGAGAAAGTCTGGAGTTTACGGCAAATCCTTATTATTACAAAGGAAAGCCGAAAAATTGAAAAAGGCAATAGTGCAAGTAGTAAATTCACAATCTATAGTGGCAGCATTAAAAGCTGGGAAAATATGATTTTTGTAATGAGTATGCCCTGATTCTCTTTACAATAATTACAAAGATTTAAAAAAACATAGAAACTTTGGGACAGCAAGATTTGTATTATTCGTATTTAGCCTTTAAATTGGGGCATTATGACAAGGCTAAAGGGGAAAATGTGACAGATCCGAATGCCAAGATGTCAGATGTGAGACTACGGCAAGCACTTGCATACGGTATAAATGTTGAGGAAATAGCACAGGCATTTTATTTTGGGTTAAGACAGGAAGCAACTTCAGCAATTCCTCCTGTTTTCAAAAAAATTTTTCCAAAAGGACTTGCAAGGTTATCCGTATAATCCTGAAAAAGCAAAACAGTTGCTGGATGAGGCAGGCTACAAGGATGTAAATGGCGATGGAATACGTGAAGATAAAAATGGAAAACCTTTTGAAATAAAGATGGCATTTATGGCAGGAGGAGATGTGGCAGAGCCGCTTGCTCAAAATTATATTCAAAGCTGGAAAAAAATAGGAATAAAAGCTGTTCTTACATCGGGAAGATTGCTAGCTTTTCAGAATTTTTTTACGAAAAAGTGCAGGAGATTCTAAAGGATATAGATGTATTCTTTGGAGCATGGGGAGTCGGAACAAGTCTAGATCCAACTGGTTCGGCAGGAAGAAAATCCCAGCTTAACTTTTCACGTTTTGTTTCGGATGAAAACGATAGATTAATAGGTGAAATATTAGGAGAAAAATCATTAACAGTTCCAAATTATAAAGTGGAAGCCTACAAAAACTGGCAAAAATACTACATTGGGCAAGCAGCAGAAGTTCCATTAATGTACAGATATAAACTTTATCCAGTAAATAAAAGGCTAAAAAAATGTGTACATTGGATATGATTCATCAAAAAGATGAGGGAATTCATAAGTGGGAATTAACGGCAATTACGCCAATGAGATAATCAATAATTACTTAAATTTATGAAGTTTTAATTTTAAAATGATTTACTATACAAAAATTAAAAATGCTAAATGATATTAATTTTTAGGAAAAAGGTATTGAAATAATACAAAAAGTGTTACAGTTGAAGTGAAAAATATTTAGGAGGAAATATGAAAATTGATAGAAAGCTGAATTAAAGGACATCCTTATGGAACTAAGAAGACAATATGGTAAAAACCCTTGAGGAAGCTACATGAATTTGAGCTATATAATGCAATTTCAAAAAGTAGCTTTTAGATTATGCAATGGAAAAATGGTACAATACTAAAAGACTTATGCTAAAAAACAGGTAAAAGCAAATGTACTACTTTTCAGCAGAATTCTAATGGGAAGATTTTTGGGGAAATAATCTGATTAATTTGCAAATTAATGAGGTTATTAAAGAAACATTGAATGAATTAGGTGTAGATATTAACAAAATTGAAGATCGTGAAATGGATGCAGGACTTGGAAATGGAGGACTTGGAAGACTTGCCGCATGTTTTCTTGATTCCCTTGCAACATTATCATTACCAGGGCATGGATACGGACTTAGATACAAATACGGAATGTTTGAGCAAAAAATTGAAAATGGATTCCAGATGGAATATCCAGATGACTGGACAAAATATGGTGACCCTTGGTCAATTAAAAGAATGGACAGAGTATTTGAAGTAAAAATTTGGAGGACAAATTGAAGTTCATCGTGACGAATTTGGAAAAGAATACTTTCAAACGTGTAAATACTGAAACAGTTCACGCTGTGGCTTACGATGTCTCCTGTTATCGGTTATGGAAACGATACTGTAAATACACTGAGATTATGGGAAGCGAGATCGCCTGAAGGATTTGACTTGAAATTGTTTAATGACCAGACTTATTTACAGGCTTCTGCAAAAGCAGTACAGGCTGAAGATATTTCAAGAGTATTATATCCAAACGATACTGAAAAAGATGGAAAACAATTAAGATTAAAACAGCAATTCTTCTTTACATCAGCTTCATTGCAAGATATTATCAGAAGATATAAATCTGTATTTGGAAATGATTTTTCTAAATTTGCAGATAAAGTTGCAATTCAATTAAATGACACTCACCCAGTAGTTGCAATTCCTGAATTGATGAGAATTTTCTTGGATAAAGAAAAATTAGGATGGGATGAAGCTTGGAACATTTGTAAAAATGTATTTGCTTACACAAACCATACAATCTTGTCAGAAGCTTTGGAAAAATGGGATATTTCATTATTCCAGCCATTATTGCCAAGAGCTTATCAAATTATTGAAGAAATTAACAGAAGATTCGTTGCAGAATTACAGGAAAAATATCCTGGAGATTGGGAAAGAATCAACAAAATGTCGATTATTGGAAATGGACAAGTTAGAATGGCATGGCTTGCAATCGTAGGTTCGCACAAAGTAAACGGAGTTGCGGCACTACATACTGAAATTCTTAAAAACATCGAATTAAAAGAATGGAACGAATTATATCCTGAAAAATTCCTAAATAAAACAAACGGAATTACTCAAAGAAGATAGCTAGTAAAAGCAAATCCTGAATTAGCAGCACTAATTACAGAATTAATCGGAGACAAATGGATTACAAACTTATACGAACTTAAAAAATTGAGCAATACTTGGATGATGACAACATATTAAACAGAGTTTCTGAAATTAAGCTTCATAATAAGAGAAAAATTAGCTAAATATATTAAAAGATACAACAGGAATTGAGTAAATCCTAACTCTATCTTTGATATTCAAGTAAAAGATTACACGAATATAAGAGACAATTGATTAAATGTACTTCACATTATGGACTTGTACAATAGATTAAAAGAAAATCCTTACTTAGATGTTGAACCAAGAACATTTATATTTGGAGCAAAATCAGCAGCTGGATATAGACGTGCGAAAGGAATTATCAAATTAATCAATGCTGTTGCAGAAAAAGTAAATAACGACAGCGACATTAACGGAAAAATCAAAGTTGTATTCCTTGAAAACTACAGAGTTTCACTTGCAGAAAAAATATTCCCATCAGCAGATGTATCAGAACAAATTTCTACAGCAAGTAAAGAAGCATCTGGAACTGGTAATATGAAATTTATGCTAAACGGTGCATTAACTCTTGGAACAATGGATGGAGCAAATGTGGAAATTGTTGAAGAAGTTGGACTTGAGAATGCCTTTATCTTTGGACTTTCTGCACAGGAAGTTGAAAATTATCAAGCACATGGAGGGTACAATCCATTTGACGAATATAACAGCGTGGAAGGGCTTAAAAAAGTTGTGGATCAGTTAGGTGACGGAACTTATGACGATAATCATACAGGAATCTTCAGAGAACTACAAAATTCATTGTTATATGGAGTAGATGGTTCACGTCCAGATGTGTATTTCCTATTAAAAGATTTCGCATCATACAGAGAAGCTCAAGATAGACTTCAAAATGCTTTCAAAGATAGAAGAGAATGGACTAGAAAAGCTCTTAAAAATATTGCAAATGCAGGTAAATTCAGTTCAGATAGAACGATTGCTGAATATGCGAAAGAAATTTGGAATATTGAGCCAGTTCAAGTACAAGATTATATTGAAAGTTAATCAGAAAATATCTAAATAAAAATTTAATAACAAAAAGACTATTTCTAATAAAATAATTATTGAAGTAGTCTTTTTATATTCTAGATTTTATTTATTTTCTTCTTCATCAATTTTAGCTTCAATCATCATAATCAAATAATCAAGTTCCAGTTCCCACGCATTGCAATCATTTGAAGAGTCGCTATTTTGAGACATCATCATATATTGAATAGGATCTAAAAGTCTTTTGTATTCAGGAGAGATTAATGGCATATATTCTTTAATATATGGATATACAATATCTCCTATTACTGTTTTTCCAGTAAAATTATATTTGCTTTTAAATTCATTTTTATTTTTCTTCATAGTTTTCTTGTTTTCTGTTTTCTTCTTGATTCCCAAGTTACTAGTTTTCTTTTCACCTGTTAGGCTTCTTATTCTTGTAACATCCTGCATCATTTTCCAACACACCTTTAAATACGCTCATTTTCATCTCTTACAGCAACATAGTAAATGTAAATAAATTTCCCACGCATTTCCAGCCAGAAGTCAATTTCATCCTGTTTTCCACTTCTAAAGTTATCAATTATTTCAAGTACAGAACTTACACTTTCTCTTGGGTGGCAATTTTTCACATCACGTCCAATTACTCCAGCACTTCTTGGGAAAACTCTATGTTTTGTATCTGTGTAGAATTTTACAATTTCATTTTTCATCTACAAAAGAAAGGTCTACAGGCATATGCTGAAAAATAAGATTAATTTGTTCAAGTGTCAATTTTCCTTGTTTTACATCAAAAACTTCGTTTTCTTCCTTTTGATTTCCCATATTGTATTTTGCCATAAGGGTTGCTAGATCATTCATAAAGTTTCCAGCTGATTGAGTATTTTGAATAATGTTCTGAGCTGCTGAGATATTATGCTCTGAATTTGAATCTGATTGTCTCAAATTTTTCAGGGTAGAAACCTTTAGGCTTTTCAATTACAGTAGCTGATTTCATCATCTCCAGCACGCATCGCTTTAAATTCATCTTCACTTATCATTTTTCATTGATGTTGGAAATAGCACTTCTTCTTCCTTGTGCATAATATCCAGTGTCAATTCCCACACTTTTCCTGTTTTTCCAAAAATTCTTCAATTTTGTCACTCTCTAAAAGTTTTCTTGCTTCACTTATACTGTCCCGAACTCCATTATCAAAGCTCCACTTATTCTCGATGGTCTGTCAAATCCTTTACTTTCCAAAATTGAAAAAAGCTGGTGCTGTTTTCTTGCCAGATGTGTCAGATTGAATTGCGACAGTTTATCATAAAATTCTAGCTATTTATTTTTAATAAACTTTTTGCCCGTATTCTTCTTTCATTTCCTCAATTAACTTTCTAGCCGCTTATTTTCCAGAATATATGTATTTATTGGATGTCCTTCAGGCAAAAGTAAACTCATCTTTTACAATAATATCTTCAAAAAGCCCCAAAACATCATTCATTTTTATTGTGAACAGTATTATCATCAAATCCCAGTTCCTAATTTTCTGCTCTGAATAACAACATTCACTCGCTGTCATTTTGTCAAAATTTTTCTCTTCAAGTTTCTTTTGTAGTTTCAAAATCAGTTTTTCCTTCAATGTAATCTTTCTTAATTTGTGTCATTTTCTCTATTTTTCAAAAATCTAGATTCAAATATCATATCTCCTGCCATAATAATCACCTTTTTCTTTTTCAACTTATATTTTCAAAAATACTTTGACTTTTCAAAATTATTTTATCATATTTTGTATAAAAAGTGTATCATTTATTACGTTTCTAATAAATATTTTTCATTACAGCAAAATCTTTTAAAAATCATAATAATTTAAAATTTTAATAAAATTTGATTTTTATTGATTTAATATTAAAATAAAATCTAATTATCTTTTAAAAAATTAATGAAATTTAATCGTAAATATGATATAATGCAATCATATATTTAAAAGAGAGAGAGTGATTATGGGTGATTATAAAAATATAATCAATTTGAGATTTTTAGGTTTATCGGAGCATTATCAGTACTTTTATTATCATACTACAGTGCATTCTTCATTTTCTTTGGGAAAAATTCCATTTTTATTAGAACATGGGATTGCTTGGGTATTTTTCTACTTTTCAGGATTTCTTTTAAATACGTTTACTCAAATAAGAATCTTGATACTCAGATTTTTACAAGACCAGATTTTTAAATTTTATCCTGTCTACACTTTTTATCACTCATACTAACACTAAAATTTAAAGGAACAATTATATATAATATGCTTCTGGTACAGTCATGGATTTTTAACAGATCACTAAGTTACAATTCATCTGCGTGGTATCTTTCTGTACTAGCTTTTTACTTTTTATTATTTCCAGCATTATTACAATTTAGGAAAAATAAATATTTTACATATTTTGTATTAATCATCAATTTGTACGTCTATTATTTTTTTCAATTATCTTTTCAAGCTAAATTCTATAGTGGAACAGTCCTTGAATTTATAAAATACAATCCTCTTATGTACATTAGCACTTTTTACACTCGGTATGTTGCTTTATGATAAAATAAAAATATTAAAGAAATATCTATTCATTTTTTTACAATAATTTACATTATATTTTTGTTATTTGCTCCATATAATAAGTTTCTGCCGTATAATTCTACTGTTATTTCCTTATCTTTTATACCTTTAATTGTATTCCTGTATTTAGATAATGGATTTTTCAGTAAATTTTGGGAAATAAAGTCTTTATTTATCTTGGAAGCATAAGTTACTCAATATATATTTTGCATAGACCATTGTATATTTTATTTGAAAAATTTATAGGAGAAATACGAACTCACAGCAGATTTTATAATTTATTTTTAATAGTATTCTTTGTTTCAAATTTGACTAAATATTTTATTGAAAATAAATTTTATCAATATTTTCAGTAAAAATATTTAAATAAGGCTGTTTAGTCTTATTTTTAGAAAAAGGCACTCTGTCTCCAAAGTGCCTACTTTATTAATTATTATCCAACAATAACTTTCCACAACTTCATCTACCGTAAATCTAGAAAAATACTCCTCAATATCAACTGTTTTCAGCTTTTTCTTTCACTAGCTTCCTTGTATATTTCGTATCTTCAATAAATTTTCAATTTCACTCAAATCTTCATTTTTCCCAAAAGAAATCTCCATAAAATTTGATATTCTTAATTCTGGAGTTTTCTACTGTAGCAAAAATTTGAATTTTTCCGTTTGTGAAACGTTTTTCACGAGTTATGTTAAATTCTGGAGAAGTTCCATAAACCCATTCCCAGTTTCTATGTTTCTTTTCTGCATTTTTCTTTCAATTATTTTTAACTCTTCTGGAGTAAATTTGTATTCTTCCATTTCTGGATAATGTTTTTCATGCATCATTATTTTTCACCAAATTCGTTTACTGTGATTGGCTGTTTCAAAATGAGGAAGGATATTTTGTAACACGGCTTCTTACTGATTTTACACCTTTTGACTCAATTTTATCCTTTGAAACTTTCAGTGCATTTCCCAGTTCTCCAAAGTTTACATCAAATAATAGACAACCATGGTGCATTACACGCCCTTTTATGTATGCCTAGAGCATTTCCGCAAAACTTCTGTCCATCTATTTCCAAGTCATTTCTACCTGTAAATTCAGCTTTTTACTCCCAATTCTGACAGAGTTTCTATAATTGGCTTTTGAAAATTCCTTAAAATTAAAGCCTTCCTTATCTTCCTGCTTATTGGAAATTATCGTATAGTTTAAATTGTTTAAATCGTGATAAACTGAACCTCCGCCAGAAATTCTACGGACAACGTGGATTCCCTTTTCACGTGTATATTCTGTATTAATTTCCTCAATTGTATTCTGATATTTTCCCCACAACAATTGTTGGCTCATTTATCCAAAGTAAAAATATTTCATCAATGTCACGTAGCTGTTTAAAGCAGTATTCTTCTAAAGCAATGTTAAATGCTGGGTCATTTCGATTTATTAACATAGTATTTTCATATATTTAAAATTCCCTTCAAAATTTTAGTTTTTACTATTATTTCCTTTTTAGGCAAATGAATTGCTTCATCAAGTGCGTCTGCACATGCTTCAAATAAGGCTTCTGAATAAGTTGGATGAGCATAAATTGTTTTGATTACTTCATCTACTGTAATTTCCATCGCCATAAGCCCTGACGCTTCGTTAATAATTTCTGCAGCCGAAGGCCCTACAATATGCTTACTCTAAAATTTCTCCATATTTCTTATCTGTAATAACTTTTACAAATCCTGCTGTTTCTCCAGATGCTAATGCTCTTCCATTTGCTGCAAACTGGAATTTACCAACTTTTGATGTCGTATTTTTCTTTTGCTTCTTCTTCTGTAAGTCCAACCATTGCCACTTCTGGTACTGTATAGATTGCCGATGGAGTTGTTTCAAGTCTGATTTCTCTGTGGTTTCCTTGAACCGCATTTTCAGCTGCAACTTCTCCCATTCTAAACGCTGCATGAGCAAGCATCTTAATTCCGTTTATATCTCCAGGTGCATAAATTCCTGATATACTTGTTTCCATGTATTTATCAACTTTGATTTTCCCTTTTTCCATTTCCAGTTCAAGCTCTCCAACAGCTTCCAAGTCAGGTACTCTTCCTATTGACAATAGCGCTTTTTCAGAAACAATGTCATCATGTCCATCAACTTTGATTGTTAAGTTATGTCCATCATCAACAATTTCCTTAATTTGTGTAGAAGTCAATATTTTCATACCTTTCTTCTCAAGCTCTTTTCTAAGCTACAGCTGATGATTCTCTGTCTACTCCTGGCACAATTCTGTCCATCATTTCTATAACTGTAACTTCACTTCCAAATGATAAAAATACTTGTCCAAGTTCGATTCCAACAACTCCTCCACCAATTACAGCAAGCGATTTAGGTATTTGCTGCAAATCTAAAATATCATCACTTGTAAGCACTTTATTGCTTTCAATCTCCAGGAATATTAATTTTACTAACTTTTTGAACCACCAGCCAAGATAATTTTTATCAGCTCGTAAAACAGTTTCTCCATTTACAACGATATCTTTTATCCTTGTTGATTTTTCCAACTCCATTATACATTTTGATTTCATTGCTCTTTAGAAGTCCTCTCACACCATTTGTCAATGTTTTAACAATTTCATTTTCAACTGTATCAACTTTTTGGCATATCAATTGTGTATTTATCACTTTCCAAAAATAATTCCTCTTTTTACCTGCCATTCGATACCTTGATAATTTCAGCATTTTTAAGGAATGTTTTTGTAGGAATACATCCTTTATTCAGGCAAGTTCCACCAAATTCACTTTTTCCACAACTGCTACTTTTTGCACCAAGCTGAGCCGCACTGAATTGCTGCTACATATCCAGCAGGCCCTCCACCGATTACAACAATATCAAATTCATCTTCTGCTTTTTCTTTTTAGGTTCGCTAACCACAGCCGCTTTTTCAGGTACTGATTGAGAAGCTGTATTTTCTGGTGCTGGATTTGCTGAACCCGCTTCTGGAGCTACTTCTCCTTCTGCACCAATATATCCGATAATTTCTGTAACAGGTACAGTTTCTCCATCTCCTTTTTACTATTTTTATCAAGTATCCTGATTCTTCTGCTTTCCAGTTCCATACTTGTCTTATCTGTCATTATTTCAAGTAAATTTCCCTCTTCTACCTTTTCCCTTCTTTTTATTCCATTTTATTATCTGCCTTCCGTCATCTGAACCTCCCACTCCTTACGTTGCAGGATTCTTGGGTAATAGTTACTTTTGTTAGCCAACTAAATTTACCAAGCTATCCCCATAGTTCCTATGGTTCATATATTTTTACTTAAGCCTCTAGTATTCTTAATCCTTTCCTTTAATATGTTTTTCGCTGCATTTACATCTCTATTGTGGCTGGATGTTACATTCTGGACAAGTCCATTTTTCTTATGCTTAAGTCTTTTACTTTTTATTTTTATATCCACAACAGTTACAAATCTGACTACTTGCAAAAATTTATCCACTTTCACTATTTCTCTTCCATACCAGCTTGCTTTATATTCTAACATTCTAGTAAATTCACCCACGATACATCTAATATATTCTCGCTAATTTATGATTTTTTTACCATATTTTTAACTTGTAAAATTTTTCTATACAAATTGTATCATTTCTTTTTATTAGTTTTTGTTGATAATTTTTGTAAAAAGTCTTTTCTTTGGTTTGCTATTCTTTCATAACATTTTGCCACTTTTATTCTAGCCTTATTCCTATTTGAACTACCATTTGTTTTTCGTGACAGTCTTTTTGAAATAATATCAGTTTTTCCAAAGATTTCTGCAAAATATTTTTGAATTTTTCTATTGTGGTTTTCACTACTTGTTACAGCAAAATTTTTATTCCTAAATCTATTCCAATTTTTATTTGAAGTTTTTAGATTTTCAATTTTCAACATCTGTACAACACAAAGAAATATAGTATTTTCTCCACTAGGTTCTTGAGATATTGTCGCATTCAGTATTCTTCCTTGTGGTTTAAAATTTTTATCCCTTATTTTAATTTTCCTAATTTAGGAACTTTTATCCATTTATCTAAAAATCAATATTATTATTAGTATAACTAGTTCTATATGATTTTTCTATTATCTTTCTTAGATTTAAACTTTGGATAACCATTTCCACTAAAAAGTTTTATAAGCTTTATCTAAATCTCTTAAAAGAATTTTTGTAAAGAATATTTATCAACTTCTTTTTAACCATTCTTTTTCTGCTTTTAAAATTGTCAATTCTTTACTACATTTGTTGAATGACATTGATTTCTTTTCAGTTTCATACAGTTTTTGTTTTAAATCTAAAAATAATTATAAATATATCTCACACATCCAAAAAGTTTTACTTAACTTCTCTATTTGTATTTTTAGTTGGATAAAATCTAAATTTATACGCTTTTTCCAAGTGATTTCACCTCCTTTGATTTTGAATATATTATATCATTTTTACATTCAAAACAAAGGAAAAAGTAAAATATGAACCTGAAACTTTAGTCGTTTTAGAGGTTGTCGTTCACTAAATTCGCTACTTTTTGTGCAGTTCTCCTATGAACTTCTAATATTTCTATCAAGCACAGACTATATCTTATCCCACAGCTCTACCTGTTTGGGTCTGCCCACTTCCACCAGCTTTGGTGTACTTCCCTCAGGAGGAATAGTCGTTGAACCTTACCTTTCGGTCTTGGCTGCTGATTGCCCATTTCTATTAACACTTAGGGATTTAACCTTATGCTATCTAGTATATTTTTCTTCTTTCGACACTTTCACACTTATATCTAACTAGATATTATGTTGTAGATTATACTAGCTTTAGGGGTTTCCAGCAATTCGAGCAGTATTGGATAACTTTTTATTGCTACCGCTACATACATATTTCTATATATACTGACTATACTTAAGGGTCTAACTCATTTCTTATGACACGAGTATATGACCATATTTTTAATCAATTCCAGCTTTAGGGCATTATTACTTCAGTAGCCATTTATTTTTCCTCCTTATATAATTTTTTTACAATGAATTAAAAATCCTTGTTATTACTATTTAATAATAAGTATCATAAAAAGTTTATTTTGTTTTTCTTTTATTTATTTTTATAACTTTGAAAAATATAATAAAAAAATATAATAAAATATTAAATTAACAAAGTAATTGGATTTTTCCAAAAGCCTTTTTCAAGTCCTGCATAAATTTAGCTCTGCAAGTCCATCTACGACTCTATGGTCGATTGTAGCGTCAAAGTCATCATTGGACGAACTGTAATTTCACCATTTACAACAACAGGCTTTTCAACTGTGGAAGAAACTCCTAAAAATTGCTGAATTTGGCTGATTTATTATTGGATTAAAGCTTTGCACTCCAAACATTCCAAGATTACTGATTGTAAAATGTGCTTCCACTTTTGCTCATCAGGTGTCAACTTCATATCTAGGGCTTTTTCACTATTTTCTTAGATTCAACAACTAATTCGCTAAGTGTCATTTTATCTGCACCTTTTACAACTGGCACAAGAAGTCCACCATCAAATCCTACTCGCAATTGCCAAGTTTTACATAATTATGCAGAATAATTTGTGTTCCATCTTCCGATAAACTTGAATTTACAAATTTGTGCTTTCAATAAAGTTTTTGATTACTGCAAATGAAATAATGTCTGTTATTGTAATTTTCTTTCCTGTACTTTCCAAAAATTGTATCAAGTATTTTTCTTTCTTAATGCAATAGCTTCTGTCATATCAATTTCATAATTAAGTGCAAATGTAGGTGCTAGTCAGATAACTTTCCGTCATACGTTTTGAAATAACTTTTTCTATTGCTGTCATCGGCACGATTTCTATATCCTGCTGTGCAACTGCTTTTTTTCTTCTGCAACAACAGCCTTTTCATGTCTTTGCCAAGTCTTCTGTTTCCTGTGGCTTAGTAATCAATTTCAAAATATCATCCCGCATTATTTTCCCATTATGCCCTGTTCCAACAACATTTTCAAGTTCAATGTTATGATCTAATGCTATTTTTCTAGCAAGTGGCGATATTCTTATTTGTTTTTTTCAAATTTAAATGTTTCCACATCTTCCTTATGAATACGTCCATTTGCTCCACTGCCTTTCACAAGAAAAAGATCAAGTCCCCATCTGCTGCGCTAATTTTACGTGCTGCAGGAGTAGCTCTTAACTCATTATTTTTCCATAGCTTTTTCCTTTCTATATTATTTTTCTTTTTTTATATTATTTTTACTATCTTTACTGTTTATTTTTACTTTTCTAATTGCTTCTAGAATTTTTTTCCACGCTTGGAACCATCGCTGTTTCAAGAGCGTGATTATAAGGTATTGGTACATCTTCTCCAGCTAATCTAACAATTGGATGATCCAAATAGTCAAATGTGCACTTTCTGAAATAATTGCAGAAATTTCTCCGATAAAACCCGTTTGTTTTGTGAGCATCATTTACTAAGATTACTCTTCCTGTTTTTAACAGAATTCAAAATAATTTCCTTGTCTAGCGGAATCAATGTTCTAGGATCTACCACTTCTACGCTAATCCCTTCCACTTTCTGCAATTTCGCCGCCTTCATTACTCTTTCCAGCATTCTTCCGTAAAGTTACAATTGTAATATCTTTCCTTCTTTTTAATTTCACCTTTTCCTAAAAGGAATAATAAATTCAGGATCTGTAGGAACTTCACCTTTTCATATTATATTGAGCTTTGTATTCAAGAAAAATTACTGAGTTATTATCACGAATTGATGATTTTAAAAGTCCTTTTTACATCTGCAGGTGTCCCTGGCGCAACGACTTTTACTCCTGAAATGTGAGTAAACCAAGACTCAAGTGACTGTGAATGCTGCTGCTGATCCAACTCCAGAACCTGCCGCACATCTGAATGTTACAGGTACTTGCCCTTTTCCACCAAACATATATCTAGTTTTTGCCGCCTGATTTATAATGTTATCCATCATATAAACAATAAAATCCATGAATGTTACGTCAACTATTGGACGAAGCCCTGTCATTGCCGCACCAATTGCAGCTCCAGAAATTGCAGATTCTGAAATTGGCATATCTTTTATTCTTTCTGGTCCCAAATTCTTCCAGCATTCCAACCGATGTTCCAAAATCTCCAAAAAAATTCCTACATCTTCTCCCATTAAAAATACATTTTCATCTTTTCTCATTTCTCCGACATCGCTGTAATATGCCTCTTTTACAGACATCAACTTTGTTTCCATTCTTATCTCCTTTTCTAATTTGCAAAATATCTTCGAATGCAGATTCCAACGTAGGTTCTGGACTATTTTTCGCAAATTCCACTGCATCTTCAATCTGTTTTTTTGATTTTTCTTCAAGTTCTACTAATTCTTCCTCTGTTGCAATATTATTTTCAAGTAGTAATTTCTGAATTTTAAGTTAGAATCTTTTTAACTTCCATCCGTCAACTTCCTCTTTTGTTCTATATTTCCTGGATCTCGAACTAGAATGTCCAAACCATCTGTAAGTTATACTTTCAATGAAAACTGGTCCTTTTCCTTCTCTTACATGCTCCACAGCCTTTTCAAAAGTTTCATAGACTGACAGCACATCATTTCCATCTTCAATAAAATATCCTAGCATTCCATAAGCTCGTAGCCCTTTTATACAAATGTTCTACATTTGTAACTTTTATTAATCGACGTACTAATTCCATAACCGTTATTAATTGAATAAAATATAACAGGAACATTCCATACTGATGCCAAATTCATAGCCCTCATGACTTCCTTCGTTAGTAGCTCCATCTCCAAAGAAACAAACTACAATTTTTCCAGTATTTTTAACTTTTTGAGTATAAGCTGCACCAACTGCCATTCCCGTGTCCACCAACAATTCCGTTTGTTCTAAGTTTCCACTTTCTAAATCGGCAATATGCATTGAACCACCCTTTCCCTTTACAAGTTCCAGTAGCTTTTTCCTATAATTTCAGCCATCATTCCATTCAAGTCAATCCCTTTAGCGATAACCTGCCCATGCCCTCTATGATTAGATGTAATCAGATCATCAGCATTCAATGCTGCAATAGCCCCAACATTCGCTGCTTCCTCTCCTACTGATAAATGCGTCATTCAAGGCACCATTCCTCTTTTCACAAGCTGATTTTACCTTTAAATCAAAAATTTCTAATGCTAAGCATTTCGTTCATAAATATTTAGCAATTTACCTTTTGATAATTTGCTAATTTCTCCATTTTTATATTTGTATTGTAAAATTTTATTTTAGTAGTTAATATTTTGTATTCAAAACTTCCTCTTTTTAATTTTAACATAGTTTTGTAATCATTACAACAACTATTTTGCAAGTTAAAAATATCTTGTATAATTTTTAACAATAAAAACATAAAAATTTCCTTTTGACATTTTCTAATTTTCTATTATACTTTAAGTACTAAAAAATTAAAAATCGGAGGTATATAGAATGAAAATTGCTGAAGCTCTTATTTCACGTGCAGATATTCAAAAAGAATCGCACAATTAAAAACAAGACTTAATAATAATGCTAAAGGTTCAGGAACGAAAGAACCTGCAAAATCCTGAACTTTTATTAATTGAATTAGATGAGCTTAATTTCTCAATTAAATGATTTGATAATAAAAATAAACAAAACAAATACTCTTTCAAAAATTGACGGAATTTCATTAGTTGAATTAATTGCAAAAAGACACACTTTCACAAAAAGCAGGAATCCTGCGTGAATTTATAGAAATCGTGCAAAGCCAAAGATAAATCTTTATTCCACAACTGAAATAAAAGTTTTTAGTACGATTAATGTTCCAGCACAGCAAAAAACAGCTGAGATAAAGTGTCTAAAGGAAATTCGTGAAACTGATACAAAATTACAGCAAAGCAAACTGGGACTATTGATTTGATTGAAGAATAAAAATAAAAATTAATAAGAAAATAAATTTTAGGTATAGATATTATTAAGGTGAGCATAGACCTTTGGATATTAGGGAAAAATATCTTACAAAATTGGAGTAATGCGGAAATTACAAAAGTACGATTAATCCCAGTATTGTTACATTTGTATAAATCACTGTAAACTGTGCTACCATATAGTTAATTAATAATATTGAGGTTGGGTTGCGGGGTTTATTTTAGTTATATAAAAATTTATAAGGAGAGAAAACATTTTTATGAAAGAAAAAATCAGGCTTGTGCCACGTTTAATTATCGTAATAACGCTTGGTATCCTGCTAGGATTAATTTTACAAGAGTCTGTTATTAGGATTTTGTAACTTTTCGTCACTATTTAGTAAATGTTATCTTTTGTCATTCCGTTTATGATAATCGGATTTGTTGCGACAGAATTTCAGATTTACGTCAAGGAGACAGGAAAAATTACTTGGGATTACGACTTTATAGCCTACCTTTTCTACAATTATTGCAGGAAGTTTGGCTTACCTTATCATCGCAATATTTTTCCAAAAATTCTTAATTTTTGCCCTCATTTGCAGCAGTAGAGAATCCTGATCTTTTGACACCTTACTTTGAAATTCCCTTGCATAATGTTTGACGTAACTTCAGCAATTGTATTTTGCCTTTATAATGGGACTTTCAATTAGCTGGCTTAGAAATAGAGGAAAAGGGCAGACTACCTACACTCGTGAATTTTCAAAAATTATTACAAAATTACTAAGTACTTCAGTTATTCCTACTTCGATTTACATTTTTGGAACATTTATGAATATGACTTACAGTGGACAAATGTTTGCAACACTTTCAATTTTCCTAAAAGTATTTGTCTGCGTAGTAATTTTTCATGTTTTATATGTTTCAGCCTTATTCACATTCGCTGGAGGACTTTCAGGAAAAATCCGTTTACTTGTTTAAAAATCAAATTCAGGATTTGTTCACAGCTCTTGGAACGCAATCTTCAGCCGCTACGATACCAATAAATCTGGAATGCGCAAGACGAAATGGAACATCTCCTGAAATACGTGAATTTGTAGTCCCACTTTGTGCCACAATCCACTTGGCAGGAAGTATTAGTACTATCTAGAAGTTGTGTTGTTACTGTGCTATGATGAACAATATGTCTTACGGCATTTCGACAATCTTTCCATTCATATTAGTTCTAGGAGTCGCAATGGTAGCTGCACCCGGAGCACCTGGAGGAGCAATAATGTCAGCACTTCCATTTCTAGGAATGGTTGGAATCGCTTCAAACAGTCCACTAGCTTCACTGCTAATCGCACTTTATATAACACAGGGACAGCTTTTGGAACAACCGCAAATGTATCTGGGGATAATGCAATTGCCATCTATAGTGAGACTGGATTTATCATAAATTTATAAAAATAAATATTATATGATTGAAAAATGAAAAAATTTGATATGATTATTAATGAAAACAATGGATATCATCCATATCAAACTAAACAGGTGATGCCCTTATCTATTATTATTTGATTAGGGGTATGTTATATATTTTTGAGGTTCACCGCCTCAAGTTTGATATGGAGGAGGTGAAAGATAATGATAAATGGTGATATTGTCGTTTTTCGTTGTTATGGTTTGTGATTTTATACCTAATCTTTAGCAAATAGATGACAAATTGCCATTTTGTGCCTCTGAAAATCTGCAGAAACGCTACAGCCTGCAGGTCAATTATATACTCGAACCCATTTAAAATAGAACTATTAAAAATTATATAAATTTAGGGTTTGAGTAAAATAGTCATAGCTTTTTGAGTTCGGTTTTAAGGTGATTTTTACTATGCAATTAATAAAAATAAAAATAAATAATTTTAAAAATTCTCATAATTCTTTAATGAAAATATGATAGTATTTAATTAACAAAGGAAAGAGAAAAATAATGAAAAGGGTTTTAAAATGAGATTTTTAGTTGGATTTTACAATGCTTCTTTTTATGCTGTGGTTTTTTAAATGCAGCTGTGAAAAGAGTCGCTGTTACACTAATTTGAATGGAACTTCGTGGAAATTGACGAAATCAGGAAAAATGGAAGGAATTCCGTATTCCAGAAAAAGCAAATGTTAATTAATTTCTTAAATACAATATCAACGGTTTGGAGGAACGGATATTCAGGAAGTTATAAATTAAACAGAATTCCACTCTCTCTGCTACAGTAACTTCAACTTTGATAGGGAGGTTCTCAAGAGCTAATGAACCTCGAACAAGATTTCTTTGATACTCTGCAATCAACCCTATAATTAGATTTCAACAATGATACTTTAACTTTAACTAACAGGGCTGGAGATATTTGGACTTTTAAAAATCAGAATACAGTTAATCAGAACGACAAAGGATTCACTTCCTCTTTCAAATTTAAATGGAACTTCATGAAATTAACTCAAATTAATAAAAAATGGGTGGAAGTCTTATATTTCCAAAAACACAAAATGATTACGATTAATTTTTCAAAAATAAGATTAATGGATCTGGTGGAGATTAACGGATATTCAGGAAATTATAAAATTAACAGAAATTCTACTCTTTCTACCAGAGTAACTTCAACTTTGATGGGAGGTTCTTTTAGATTTAATGAATCTCGAACAAGATTTTCTTTGATATTCTGCAGATCCAACCCTGTAATTAAGTACAGCAAGGATACTTTAACTTTAACTAACAAGGATGGAATATTTGGACTTTCAAAATCCAAATACAGTTAATCAGAAAGACAAAAGATTCACTTTCTCTTTTAAATTTGAAAAAGATTATTGAATACTAGCTGGAAACTTATTGATATTTCTGACAGAAAGATGAGAAAAATATTGACAACAAATGAAACAAAATTACACTTAATTTTTCAGAAGACAGAATACATGGTGATTCAGGGTAAACAACTATTTTTCAAATTATATAATGGCATCAGATATTATGTATGATTGGACCTATCGGCTCTACAAAAATGGCAGGACCAGATAAATTTTTGAAACTTGAAAGCCAGTATTTAAATATTTTTACAAAAATTCAAATTAAATTAGATAATAATCGTTTGACTTTTTACGACAGACGATGGAAAAAAACATTGACATTTAAAGATGTAATATTCTAATATTTTGTCTATTTACTTGTAACTCATATTTTTATCTAGAATGAAAAATATCGGTTATGAGATAAATAGCACTTTTTATAAATTCCTCAGCTAAGTTAATAAATATAGGCAATTGATTATCAGCTAACCTTACTATTTTTGTTCTGCCAAAAATAATCAATTTACTTTTTAAAATAAATGATACAATTATCGTATTGAAAATACTCAAATAAATAAAATCAAACTGATAAAAACTTACATAAATACATAAAGTGTTTGAGTTTTTAAATAGCTCTGCTGACAATAAAATAAATTTTTGAAAGGAATAAAATATATATGAGAAAAATAAGTTCATAACAGCTGTCTGTGTAGTATCTGCCTTTGTAGGTTCAAATCTGCAGGCAAAAGACCTACAAAAAGTAAAGGTAAGCAGTAACCACACTCCAAATAAAAATTCAAGCACTAAAACAAAGCAATAGTGGAAAAATACAGGTTTACAGATATCCCATCACACAAGTCCTCTTCTTGAAAGCTAAAATGTCAGAATTAAGACAAAAAGCACACTAAAGTAATGGCTTCAGGTTCAGCTCAAGAAAAACGTAGAGTCAAAATAGACTTTTTAACTTCATACAGTAAATGGAAAAGGTACAAAGTACAGATTAGAGCGGAGATTCAAAAGACGGTATCGACTGTTCAGCCTTAACACTGTAGAGTTTACCGTAGAAACTTTTAACCAAGAATTACCAAGAGTTTCAACTCAGCAAAATAAAAAGGACGAAGGTTGCAGCTAAGATTTAAAATCAGGAGACGTTGTTTACTTCAAAGCCTAGAAAACAGAATAAACCATACAGCTGTCTATGTTGGAAACTCTTTATTTATAAATCGCTTCATCTTCAAAAGGGTTGTCATATCTTCTCTTAAAAGTCCTTATTGAGAAAATATTTTAAATATGGAGTAAGAGCTCATAATGCTTAAATTTAGAGTCAGACATCATAAAATTATTATCAAATAAAAAGTAGGTATATCGATGATAAAAATTAACTAAAAATTAATAACAATATTTGCGTGTATTATTATTGAGCTGTACTTCATAAGTAATAGCGGCAACAAGTATATCCAGTAATAAATGATACGGAAAAAGAAATTTGCCTCTCAAAGATTTAACTGTAATGGAAAAAGAAATTTATCGTACTCTATATTACAGCAGATAAAATTCAACTTATTGATAAACTATCAAATTCCAGTTTTCAATTAGATCAAGTTGTTTCTGCAAGTGGCTTACGATACAGCGATGGATAGAGATTCATATAAAGGAAACAATGCCATACTTAATCAGGACGAGAAATGATATCTGTGCCATATTGTCAAATAAGAGGTTTCTTTATCGTAAAGACTTGACAACTTTTTAAATTTTTAGTATAATCATATCATACTTAAAATAATAAATTTTTCTAAGTTATTAAATAAATGGAGGTAAATTTAATGTTAAAATTAAGATTAACTAGATTAGGAAGAGTTCCTTTTTATAGAATAGTAGCTATGGGAAGCTTTATCAAGAAGAGATGGAAAAGCAGTTGCTTGCTAGGAACATTCAATCCACTTGCTGAAGAAGAAAAACAAGTAGTATTAAAAGAGGAAGAAATCTTAAAATACTTATCGTATGGAGCTCAACCAACTGAAACTGTTAAAACATTTAACAAAAGAAAGCTAGTGTTTGGGCAAAAATTCAAGAAACTAAGAAAAATAACTATTTACAGAAAGGCACTTGTATTGGTGTCTTTTTATTTACCAAAAATTCAGGAATTTAAAAATTAAAATACTCTTGAACCTATTTTTAGTACCAGATTAGGGCGTGTCTGACTCTCAAATGATGAATTTTATACAAATTTTCCAATCAAAAATAATAAACACTGATTTTATAGTGATTTGTATAATTTGAAAAATACATTAAAAATAACTATAGATGAGTTTTTCAGACACAGCCTAATAAAAATTAAATCTAAGGTCAAATATGTAGTCAAATTGAAAGGAGAGAATAATTATCAAAATAAATATGAAAATAAATGAAGTTTTAGAAAAATTTTTAATATGAGAACGATTAACAAAGGATAACTGAAGAATCTTTGAATCAAAATAATGAAAAATTGAAAAAGATTTATGAGCTACTAGGGAGAGCCTTGTAAAAATAAGAAAATTATTCATATCTGCAGGGAACAAATGGGAAAGGTTCGACAGTTACGTTTTTAGAAAATATATTTTTGCAGGAGGATATTCGAGTTGCTAAGTTTACTTCACCACATATTTTAAAGTTTAATGAAAAGAATTTTGATAAATAAAAAGATGATTTCTGGTGAGGATGTTGTAAAAGTACTATGAAGTTGTTATGGATATTTTTGGATTCGTTGCAGATAAATGAGATAACGACTTTATAAGCTTTACTTTATTTTGAAGAAAAATCTGATTTTTATATTTCTGGAAACTGGTCTTGGTGGACGATATGATGCTACCAATGTTGTAAATTCAACTATTGCGGTTATAACAAACATGAGTTTTTGACCATGTAAGTCTACTAGGAAATTCCCTTGACAAAATTGCAGACAGGAAAGCTGGAATTATAAAAAATGAGACAGTTGTGCATTTTATGCCCAGAATTTGCCTGAATTGGAAAATGCTGTAAAAAGGAAACTGATAATTCGATAAATGTTTTGAAAAATATGACAATTTTCAAGTTGAACTGGATACCCAAAATTACAAGACAATTGTGAAGATTTTTAGAAAATGAAAATTTGGACAAAATTTGAAAATATTGAAGATAAAAATAAATCTAAGTTGAAAAATATTTATATTGCCACTTTTGGAAGAAATTTCAGGCAAATAATTTTTGCTTGCTGTAAAATTGCTAAAATTTATGGTATCGGTGATGAAATTATTCAAAAAGGGCTTGATGAAATTTCGCTGGCTGGACGATTTGAAATCACAAAATCAATTACAATACTGGATGCTAGCTCATAATGATGATTCTGTAAGAGTTCTTGTAGAAAATTTGGATGAACTTTTTAAAAATGATGAAGTAATTTTTATTCTTTCGATACTTGGAACAAAGGACATTTACAAATATTTTTAGAAAATTTTTGGATTACAAAATTTTTATAACTTCTCTAAAAAGATGTTACTTACGGACTTTCTGCCAACGAAATAAAGAAAAATCTAGAAAAATGCAAATATTTTAACAAATAATATTATTTTGAAGACAATATTTTTGAATGACCTATAATCAAACAAAACAGATGGTTTTGCAAAGAATAGTCAGTATAAAAGCGATAGTGGTTTGTAGCTCTTTTTATGAAGTGCAGAAATTTAAGAGTTGTTTTGTAGTAAATAAAATTTATAAAAAGTTAGGAAATACAAGGAGAAATAAGATTGATGTTTTTCTTGTATTTTTGTGTGTAAAATATATTATTATTTATTGGAATCTATAAAACGAAAGGTATTTGTGATACATTTAAAATAATTCATTAAAATTAATTTTCTAATCAAAACAGATATATATGAAATTTTATTTCTGATATACTTGTATAGAAAATAAAAAGATTTTTGAGAAAGAGAATTTTTAAAGGATGAGAAAGATTTTTAAAATTTTTATTGTTTATTATTTTTACATTAATTTGTGTTTTATCTTGTTCAGATGGAAATATAACTGAGGATAGTTATAAATCAGAATTTTATAAACTTGAAATAAAGAAATAAGTGTTAATGATATAAAAATGGAACATTAGTCAGAATGATAGAATTTGATAACTATGGCTGCTAAGAGTAGAAATTTTTGGATAATGAAAATAACCCAAAATAGTGAATTTCAAAAGGTAGTATAGGATACATAAAAGTACAGGGATTAAAATACATTGAAAAATTTATCACGTACAGTTACAAATTATAATGCTGTATTAATACCTGATAATCTTTCTGCTAGTCTTAAATTTAGAAGTGCTATTATAACAAATATAACTAGTTATACAGGAGAAAAAGTAAGTGATAACTATAATGAAAAAACTTTACTGATGCTTTTGAGAAAGAGTAACCTTAGCAATGAAATGAAGAACAAAATTGCTGATTGCAGTAATAAATATTTCTAAGCAATATGTAATGTCTGTCGTTGAAATTATGCATAGTTCAGATAAAACTCTTTTAAATAAAAATGGAGAAGTATGAGATAAAAATGGTTACAAAAGATGTAGAGGGAGTACTTTTTAATTTTAATTTTTCCAATTATTTCTGCTTCCAATAGTTATATACCAAAAGTAAGTTAATAAACTACAAAAAATTAATTTTATCAATGCTTTATAGCATATTTTTATTTTACCCTTTATTTGTTATTCCAATAGTTACAATTATAACAGATAAACCAATCAATGAGATAAAAGAAGAACAAACTCAAATTGCCAAAACAGGAGATAGATATTGAAATTGAAACTGAAAAAGGAAAAGTAAAAATACCTAAAATATTAGAAAAATTGTGGTTATGGATGAAGAAGGAGTAATATTCGGTAGTTTAACTAAAGACTGGAATGTTAATAGTGAAATTACAAGGTTTAAAAGAAAATAACATTTATCTTGATCCAGATAAAGAAATGAAATCTTACAGGATTTAAATAAAATGGAACCAGAATTAGAGGTCGAAAAAAACAGTTTAGATTTTAAATGAGTGATAGAACTCAAATCAGATTTAATTATAATTGATGAAAATTATGAAGAATACTACAAAAATTTAAAAATATTGCTCCAACAGTTTATTTAAATTTTAAAAATCAAATCTAGAAGAGATAAAATGGTAATCAATCCTAATTTAATAAAAAGTATGAAAAATTTTAGCAGAAAATATTTAATCAAGAGAAAGGTTGATGAAAGTATTAGAAAGAGTTACAGATTTGATGAAATGAATAAAAAATAAATGAAGAATATAAAAGTAGGGTATAGATAATTTTTCAATTAAAATTAGCCTGATTTTAGGTATATTTTAAAACAAATAATGAATGAAAAACTGTTTCATAAATATAAATGATGCAGTACAAAATTTATTTTAATCAGAATCTCAATCCCTTTTCTTTTTATAAAAATATAGTTATACTTATAATGAGAAATTAAATAATATTGGAATTTAAGTTAGATTTTGCAAAAATGATTTCTGTAATAAAACTACTTTAGAATTAAATTTAGAAACTATAACTTTTATTCAAATGATAGATTTAAAAGAAGTTTGAATGTATAGTAAAAAGAGGATAATATGGAAAAATATGTGATGTTTAGAGGAAAAATTATAGATAAATGGTAGTGATTTTGATAAAAGGGCACATTATCATATTATAGCAACAGATAACAACGGAAAAAGTACGATTTGGCAGTTAATATTGGGAGTATTTATGCAAAAGAAAAATGAAATTATTTCTTCAGAATTTAAAAGTCTACTATACAAGTACAATTCCCAAAAAGACATTATTCAGGAAATGATTACAAAAAGTTGGAGTTACAGAATGTAAAGAAAATTTGCGTTTGGATTATATAAAAATGAAATTATTTCCACATAATAAAATGAGTTCAAATGAAAGGCTTTGATGAAAAATATTTTTCTCACAGAAGTATGAAAAATATGTCATGAAAGCTATTAATCGATGATTATGAGTATTTGCATCTTGCTGGACGTCGTCATACAGATGGAAAAAGGAGTTACATGATGATTATTTGATCAGGAAATGCGAGAATAATAAAAGATACTTATTCGAGTTATTTTTCGATAGCATTTGTTAGCTCAAAACTTCAGATGGCTACTAGTTAATATAATGAAAAATCTTTTTAAAAACGAAACTTATTCTATTAGATAAGTTAAAAATATAAATCTAAAAAAGAGGGCGTGTAAAAAATGGTTTATGAAAAATATTGTTCCAAAACTCAAAATGAAAAGAAAAGATTTTTGGAAATATATTTCTATATCACACGAAAAATGCTAAAAATAATGAATTTTGTAGACTATCTAATAAATATTTATCAAAAAACAGATGAAGAAATTTTTGATTTTGAAATAGTACAACTGAGCTGATGCGTGAAAGTTATAATGAGAGTTGTGGTGTGCCTCGTATCTTGTGAACGGCGAGAACAACGAGCTGGAGCTTTGACTTTTTAGGCTTTGGCTAATTTCGCAGGGAAAAATATATTATTCAATTATAAAATCAGGATAATTTGAAATATATAAACATATCTTTTGAAAGAAAACTTTTGACAAAATTATTTTGAAAATAGAAATTTTGCTTTTATTCAGCTTATGCCTTTTCCAGAAAAATTATTCGCACAATATCTTGAATAAAGAAAATTACAAAATTAACAATAAAACTATTTTTCAAGATGATTTGTTGATAGCTACAATAAAAATTGAACAATTACAAACGAAAAAATAGGATATATTAATAAAAATATCCAAAAATAATATTTCATTGGTGTGCACAATTTCCAAACAGCATGGAAAGTATGTCAACGTTATTTATGTATTCTTACAAGGGTGCCTCAAATTATGGGACATTCCCTATTTTTATATATATTGTGTATCAAGGGATCAAGACCCTTAGTTATAGATATTTGTTGATTCATTAATGTAAAATAATTAATTCCTTATTACTCTTATTCAATGCTTCACTTCCTCCTTTTTAACTACAACTTTATCATCTTCAATTCTAACTCCACCCATCCATCAAAAATAAAGTCCTGCTCAGAGTCACAACCATATTTTCTTTTAATTCAATATGTGAGCACTTGATAAGTAAGGCAATTCATGATTTCAGCGCAAATTCATGTCCCAACCATGTCCAAAATACTCTCCATATCCTTTTCAGTTAAAAAGTTTCTAACAACTGTCAACATCATCTGACATTATTCAGCCTTTGCTTTATGGTGTTTACCCAATATTGAGCTTCTAAAACAGTATTATAAATTTCTACGTGTCTATCAGTAATGTTGTCCCCATAATAGATAGTTCTTGTCATATCAGTACATATCCCTCATAATATGCTCCAAAAATCCATTGTAATAAATTCTTCTGAATATCAGAAGCTACTCCGTATATGGCATAGCTGAACAGTATCCACTAACGATTAGTCGTAAATGAGACGGTCATCAGCTCTAATTTTTCTTTAGAATGTATTCCATGTATGAAGAAACTTCTTTTTCAGACACTTTCCTTTTTAATTTTTAAAGCCTCTAAAATGCCACATCACTAATTTCTACAGCCTTTTTAATAAGTGCAATTTCTTCTTCAGATTTTACCATTCTTTCCATCACGAGTTTATTTCCGACAGGCACTAATTCCACCTATGAAAGTATCTTTTGTTGTCTGATAAAGTGAGAAACGACACATTCACTCTTCAAATCAGCATTTTTCAATCAAATTTCTTTATATGTTCTCCAACTGTCTGAAGCGAACTCGTGAAACTTCCACAGATTCAAATCCCATTTCAGTAACTTCTAGCAACCTGCTTTTTATATCTAATCCGAAAAAGATTTCCATTTTGTCGCAGAGTGCAACTCCAGTTGTTCAATGGAAATCAGTAAAATATCGAAGATTATACAAATCTGTAATAAATCATCCGTCGATATTTAGCTCATTTAAAATTCTTGATAATTTTTCAGTTCTTTTTCCATGTTTTCTTCCTCTTTTTATTAATACTTTTAAGTGTAACACAAATTTAAAATTTTTCTATTTATGTAAAATTTTAATTAATATTGAACTGCATGCTAACTATTCCAGAAGAACAATTGTTGTCAAAAACTATGTGATACATTACTAGCCGCTCTTCTTGCAGCAACGAGACTGACTGTTTCCTCCTGTAACGGACTGGATGGCGACAGAGCCGCCACGGGTAAAATCTGATTGTAGCAACAATGGTTTCTTTTCGTTTTAACCGTTGATTTGCAGTTGGTACTTCAGATGGCTGTTGTGAAACGAAAAATCTACGCACGTCGACATCCCACCTCCTCGTGTGCTTCAGATATCATTTCCATTCAAACAATTTGAGTTTTCCGCTTGTTCTGTTCCATTTTCCATTTTACTACCTATGAGAGCTTCCGTTGGTAGTGTTCCATTTTGTTTCCATGTGAAGTTCCTGAATTTGGAAGGTGTTTATGTCCAGAATTGTTGGAAATAGTGGAGTTTGAAGCCCAGTTATGGTGTTTTGTCTACTGGTTTTGTACTGGCAGAATTTCCTGTAGTTGTGAAATTACTGGTTGTGTTGGAAGTTTTAGGGATGGATACAACTGGGGTATAGGTGGGCGTGATGTAGGTTTTGGCTGTTCTTTTTGGTGGGGGTATTTTGAGGAACTTTGGGAGGTTGTGGTGCTGGTTGCTGTGATGGTTGTTTTGGCTGTATTGGTTGTTCTGGTGAAAGTTTGGGCTGTTTTGGATTTTAGGCTGTTGCCGGTTTCTATGTTTTGAGTTTCAAATTGCATTGTTTTTGCACTTTTGTGGTTCCCTTTTGTAATCCAGCCGTTCCGTTACTTTCCTCATTACTATCCGTATCAACTGTGCTTTTGTCTTATTTTCTTCCAAAATGCTGTTTTTAAGTCAACAACAATAGTCTGCTTTTCTCTTCAAGTTTCTGTTTTAAAACTGGAGTTGCAATTGGAATAAAAGTATTCCCAAGTTTATGCAGCTGAAATTATGTAATATTTCATTTTCCTCCATTCATAACTTATACATATTTTAATTTTTGTAGTTTTTAATTCTTATTTTGGATATTTAAACTTATATTTTCAATATTCATATAAAATGCTCATCGTAGTCTACAATATCCTTATATTCAAATGCTCATCCGCTGTCAAGATTGTATGTTTTAATACTTCTTTTGGTAATTTTGAAAACTCAGAAGAAATATTTTCCTTTGAAACCTCCTGAATATTATCATTTATCTTCATATATATCTTTATTAAAAATTACTTCAATTTTAGTACTCAGCTTCTGCTCCAGCTTTTGAACGTCTTAGGAACTGATAATTGAAATTGTGAATAATTATTAAATGTGGTTGCTATCATAAAAATATTAGTAACATAAATCACATCAATTAAATTTACATTGAAATATCACATTTTGCATTCTTCGTCTTTTAGAAAATTTCCTGCTTTTCTCCTAAATTTTTATACAAATTAATTTTCACATTTGAATTAATCTTTTACTCTGCTCCAGCTGTAGCTGCCCTTTCCATTTCAGCTACAATTATATCAATCTGCCTATTAAAATAATTATACTAATGCGGTAGTCGCTACAATTAATCCAAATGCAGTTGTGTAAAATGCTTCTGAAATTCACTAGCAACAATTCTTGCAGTACTTTCGCCATTTCGAGTAAAAGTGCTGAAAATGCTGTAATCATCCTGTGACAGTTCCCAGCAGTCCCAATTACGGTGCTGCATTTACAACAGTTCCTAATAGGCTCGTACCTTTTTCAAAAGCTCTGTAGTCTGCTCTAAAATACTTTCGCTTATATTCGTTCAATAACTTGTCTATGAGAATTATCAAGTTCAGCAAAAGTTATATCATATTGAAACAATTTTTGTCACTTTTGGAAACCGAATCAGTTTTATCTTTTGCAAAGTCTTGAAAATTTCTTCTCTGTTTCCACGTCCTAAGTGATTTATAAAGTTTATTTTTCATTTCCGTCAATCCTTTGTAAGAAATGTATAGGTTTTTCAAGAATAATAGAAGTCCATGATGAGGCAAATAAAGAGTGCCCACATAAATATTCCGCCATTGATAAGATATTTAAACATTTTGCCTCTTTCTTATATTTTATATAATAAAGTATTTTACTATAAAAATATTTCTGTCAATAAACTTTTATTCCTCTATCCCATCCTTATAAATAAAACAAAAGTTTATATATTTTATTTTTAATAATAAACTATACTTAGATTTAGAGTTGAATATATTAAAATAATTGTTATAATATTCTAGAGCATTATAACAGGTATATACTAGAAAATAATTAAATTTTGCTAATCTAATGATTATTGTGATAAATAGTCAAATGAAATAAATTTATAGAAAAATAAAAATATATTATTAAATTTTTAATATACTATCATTATAAGATTTAGTGTTTTCAAAATTAGTTTAATGTTTATGTTTAAATAAATTTATAAAATATCTAAAATATTAGATTTTTGTATATTTCTGTATAGTAAACTGAGTTTAGGAATTGCACTGTGTTATTTCAAATTCTGCATTGATTTTGAAAGGAATTTAAATATATTTGAAAAATTATGAGTAGCATAGAAATAAACTAATTAAGCTAAAAATACATAAACAAACTGAAGATCACGTGGAGTGCAAATTTTGTTAAGCCATACCTGTAGGTGTGGACTTGCCATTATTGCTTTCATTATTTTAATTATCCGTGCAGCTGGACGCGTGATGTTGGTCATTATATCATTTATGGCATTTGGAATGACTTATTGTTCTTTCTAATGTCTTCAATCTATCACGGTTAAAAGCTGGAACAAAGCTAAAAATAATTTTGAGATTTTCGATCATTCTGCAATTTATATTTTAATTGCCTTCTTACTACTATATCTTGTTGTCAATCCATAACAAATAAAATTGTTTTAATAATTCAATGGACAGTATGTAGAATTTACATTAAAGCATGGGAAAATTCAAATTATTATCAACATTGCTTTATCTAATGGGATGGATTGCATGGGGTGACTTCAATAAATAACATAAATCATGTTTCATTGGTTGTTAATCGTAGGTGGGTTGTATTCGCTTGGAACAATTTTTACTCTTGGAAAATATGTAGATTTAATCATATGATTTTGGCATATTTTTGGTTATTTAGGAAGTCTTTCGCACTTTCTAACTGACTCTATTTAGTTTAAGAAATAAGCAATATAAAATACATAAAGAAAGGGAAAGTTTAATGGAGCAGAAAATCAAAAATATCTAATGAGTTGGAAATAGAACATAGAAAAATACTAAGGTAAAGCTGCTTATAAAATTTAGTGAGAAATACGATGTTGCAAATCTTCATTAATGACTTGGATATCTTGAACTTGGAGAGAGAAATTATAGTGGTTGATGATAAACATTATACTCGTGAAACTAGAATAAAAGCAGTAAAGATTATTTTAAACAATGGAAGTTCCTTTTTGGAAATTTGTAAAAAGCCACGGTATAACTACCAAGTGTGTTAAATTACTGGATTAGGGACTATAGTGTAGATGAGGGCATAAAATATTTACATATAGAAAAATCTGTCGAATCAAAAGTAGACTGTGACTTTTTGTCAAAACATGATTATGATTATAATTTAACTACTCAAAATTTGATATTTCTTATCAGCAAATTTATTCTTGGGTATATGAAGCAGATTGGACAGGCACTGATAGATAATCGTAGGAAAAGAGCTTTCTGACAGAAAAGTAATCAAAAATAGAAAATGACAATTTAATAGGTTTTTCTGATTCTTTAACTTTTATTTCACTCAACAATTTCATCATTAAATAAAATACACAATATATGCTTCCTGAATTTTCGTGAGTTTTCGTCAGATTTCAAAAATTATCCTATTTTCATTACTTTCTTCATTTTCAAATTTTCAGCTCCCAGTCCAGTCCTTTTTGAAGAAAATCTTGGACGTGCGTTAATTTTTCCCAATTATATTTTCTAAACTCTAGTGGAAAATTTATAATTTATCCATTCAATTTCTTTTAATAACAATTCTTCAAAATCTACAACAACCTCATTTGTTTCAGGGCGAGTTCCAGTACAAAAACGGCTTTCCCTAAATTAAGCCCCAGTCCGCCGCTTAATCGTGTAAAACTGATAACCTATGTGATCTCAATAATTTTTCATTTTTATCTACAAATTCCCTTTTTCACATCATTTCAAAGCACTCAAAATGGAGACCTATATCCGTTGAGAGACAAAGCAAATTCCTTGACTGACAACTGTTATGGCGTATGAATACCGTTTCATTTTGGCAGTTTCTGAACTTCAGATTTTTCCGTAGTTTCTGAAAGCGGAAATAAAAATCTCTCCAATTTCCTTACTCAGCCGATAAGCATATAGGTCTGATCTTTTCTTATTTTTGTCCCATAAAAGCATACTATTCTCTCTCTTTTGAATAATGCCCTGTTGAAATGTATTTTTATTCCCATTTTATTAGATTCTACAAGTATCTTTCTTTTCATCATCAAATTACACCGAGCAGAGGTTTTCCTGCATTGTTTTATAAAATATTCATTACATCTTTTAAATTCTTCACGACATCAGGACATAATGAATGAATACCTAAATTGTAGCAAGTGTATCTCATCATTTATATCATCCATCGAACAGGTCTTTCTGGATTTTCTGAAAGTTCGTCAGGTAAATGCTTCAAGTGACTCCGATAACCTCGTATCCTTAGTGTTTTCAATACAAAACAACGACAGAACTGTCTACACTCCTCATGCCAACTACTACTATCATCTAATGTTCATTTTTCTCTCTTTTAAATTTATTTAATCATCCATGTCATCATCATACATACTGGTTCAATTCTTGGTATTCTTCCTTCATCTACTGTTGCTGGAATACATTCCAGTTTTCCATCGGATTGTTAATAAAATAATATATTTTGAATTTCCTTAGAAGAAAGCAATTTTGTACTATGTTCCTAAATTATTGACTTTAGGTGGAAATTTCCGATTATTAATGTATTTCCTCTAATTTCTCTTTCGAATAATCCAGCATAATCCGAAATTTTGCTATCGTTTTCTTGTACTTTTCTTCAGCTTTATCATTTAAAGATTGAGATGAAATTTTGAGTACGAACTTGCACAAAACTTCTATTCCTGATGGTTTAGAAAAATGACACATATAATTTGATTATCCTCTTTTATCTCTAACATCATTATTAAAATTCTGTTACCGTCTAGAATGCCTGTAACATGCATAGCCTCTTTACTGCTCATCATAATTAATGATATTATTATTACTGTATCCGATAGCGCTTGCTATAAGTAATACTAAAATGAATAAAATTTTTCTCATTTTCTTTTCCACCTTTCATCCACATGTATTCCCAATTATTACTCCCATAAGTAAAACAATTTATTTTTACTTTCTTTAAATATCCCAATTTATATCCCGCTACTCTGCAAAACTTGTAATAAAGCAGCATTATTCAAGATTTTTCTGTTTGAAAGTCAAGTTCTGAAAATTAATTTTCGTTGTGATAAAGTGCCTGTCCCTTTTCAGTTCCGCAGCAATAAATTGTATTTTGCAGTCAATCCATCTTCTTGATATTCTTTACTCAATTTTCCGTTCATATAAAACCATTTTATATTTTTCACCGATTCTAGTTTATAGACAACAGCTTCTGTAATAAATTTTTCATCGTCAAAAACTGAAATTTATATTTTATGATTTCAGTGCGAAACATAGATCCTTTGTCTTTAACTCCGTATTTATTGTAAATATCAAACTGTGTTGAAATCATCTCTTTTCTGGGAAACTAGGCCTATAATTTCTCCATCTGGATAAGTTGACCAAATACCCCATTCCCGCAATATACGCTATTTTTCATATTTTCTGCCTTTCAAAATAGTTTCAAGCCCATTTTCAACATATTCATCTCATCAGATCAAGGCAAATAGCTCTCCATTTGCCTTATCGTTGCAAAATTATAAGCTCTGTTTTCGCCATTTTCCTATAGTATTTTTATATCAAGTTTACTTTCTTACAGAAATTCTTTTACTTTTTCTCCAGTCCCATCGATTGAGCCATCATCTACAATAAGCCACTCAAAGTCGGTATAAAGTCTGTTTTTGTGGCGATTTGTACAATTTTCAAAGTAGTTCCTTTCGGTTAAAAAGTAGAGTTAAAACCGTAATTTCATTTTCCTCCCTTTCATCTAAATTTCAATTATTTTAAAATTTTTCTTTTTATTCAATTCACAAGATTTGTAATTTTAGCACTCAAAACTTCCCTATTGACAAGCAACTTTTGTAATTGCTGCAGATCACAACTATTTTAAATCCAAAATTTTATCCACGAAAATTTCATCATTTGATAAATAAAATATTATAGGATTTACAATTACTATCATCTATAAAAATAATTTTTATAATTAAAGGATATTTGTGTACTTTCTCTTTAGTATATGCCATTTCATTATTGCTCCTGAATAAAAATGCCAACAACGTTGTCCATGCATAGCATTGGTCCAATTTCTGCAATTTCAGTGTATAAAATTATGTTTCCAACTAGGATGAATATCATTGCAAACATTTGTCGAAAATAGAAAATGTATGTATACTGTCTTCAGTGGAGTGAAGAAATAATCTAGACAAAACAATGCTTGAACCACAGTTCCTGCAGAATTAATGCCACTATAGTTTGTTGCCCAGTAATAACTTTTTGGAAATATCAGCTTTATCCGCTACTGGGACACAATAACTGTGTGCAATTACGCAGGCAAAAGAAATAATACTGTAATAAAGTTTTCGTTCGTGTTATTCTCCAGTTTGTCCTATCTTCTTCATTTGCCTCGCAAAATTCTGGTGCTGCCAGCTGTTTACAAAAGAACCTGCGAAACAACGGCAAAACCCTCCCTCAAGAAGTAAGCGTGTATCCTCCGACTACCGCAGAGAAACAAATTTTGCCGACAAGCCTATCACTCAAATTCACAACCTGATCCAATAAGCTCTGATAAAAATTGGTGGTAATCCATTTCTTGGCGAATATTTCCATAATCTAAATTCGAGCTTAGACCTAATTTTCCAAGTAATCACTGAAATAAAACAGAAATACTAATGATAATGCTATTAAAGTTTACATGGGTGTTCAAAAACTCCCCATTTTAGATGCTGTATAAAAGTAAATTGCCAGAATATATGGTAAAAAGACTTACTACACTTCCTATTGCAACTTTTTCATGTACATTCTTTTCATTCTAAATAAAGTTACTGCAAGATTATTTCCAAGGCGTTTGATGTGGCAATCAAAATACTGACGATTATTGGCGGATAGTAGCTCACTTGCTTAAATCGACAATGTGAGAAAATAGTTTCTGGGCTGTGGAGTAAATATATATATGTCAATGCACATAAAAAACTACTATTATTAAAGTTGAAGAAAACATGTAGCTTCAAATTCATCTTCATTTTCTTTTAAATCACATATCATCTGGGCGTTATACAGTCCAAACCCTAAAATTACTGATAAACAATGAAGTATATCAGGCCAGGTTCCAACAATTTCAAATTCTTCCTGTGTCAACAGTCAAAGTCTATGGGCAAAAATATAAATCGGATCCATTTTTGTGACTAAATTCATCGAGAATAAACCATAGTTCCCTTTCGATAAATTTTTGCTATCCATTTCTAAATACAGTCCTCTTATCTTAATCCTATTAAACTCGTGAACTCTTATACAGCCTACAAACATTTCCCATTTTCTACAACTGGCAGAACATAATCTGGCTTTTTCTGCTTTTCCATCAAATGAGCGACGCATCAAGTGCGCCTTATCCTATCAGTGATCGTTACTGGTGTTGATCGGTATATCTAAGGCTTTATAGTCAAAGAAATTTCTCCTTATGCTCAATGCACGCCGAATATCACTTCGGGTTTTATAATTCAATCAACTTTCCATTTTCCAAAAGCCTGTATCAAAATACATACAGCCAGCTCTAGTTTTTCTTAGTAAGTGTCATTAACACATTTTCAATTTTTCATCTTTTTCTTACTACAGGCAGTTCTTCCCCAATGTGCATAAGGTCTCAGAAACATGTAATAACAATCGCTTTTCAAGACTTCCGGGATGATATTGTAAAATCACTTTCTGATTCTTTGGTTTTCATAGGCCTGGCCATGGCTTATCTCCAGTTACCAAGGTGGCTATAGTTGAGACTCATTGGCGCTTGTCCAGCGGACAGTGCTTCTTTTCCCATCAACATTCAATTCGTTATATCAGCATATTTTCCCAGCAAATTAGGATTTCCGAAATCGACTAACTATTTTCCATGAATCTGTGGGATCAAAAATACTCAAAATTTCGTCAAATTTCCGCTAACATGATATGCTTGATACCACCATCTCCATGCTTATTATTTCCAAATCACCATGCAGTGCTTCAGCAGCATTTTCAAAAATGCTGCTGTTGTACCTGTTGAAAGCAAAGGTGGCAATGGTGCACTTACTCAGTGATCCCAGGCTTTCCTAACGGTTGCCCAACAGCACATATTGTATCGTTCATAATATATATTAACTGTAATTTTACGAAACTATCTCCAATTCACTGTTCTTTGGTTTTCCAATTCTGTAATTTTCAATATCGAATACACTTTTAAAGCTTCCTTTATAATATCAATTTGCATTTTCTCCCTACATATTTTGTTGTTTTCAGCTCTATTTATTTAAAATTTCTTAACTTCTTGACTTTTTATCTTTATGGCACACACAGTAATGCGTACTTTTTGTATTTTACAATTACAACCAATTTTCAAGTCAATTGCAACCAATAATTTTATCATTTTCCTGTATTAATCACAATGTCTTCCTTCCAGGTTTCAAATTTTCCAAAATTTTCATACACAACCATAACATCCTACTCTTCCATCTTTTGGAGATATGTCCTCAAGTGACTTAAAATTTCCTGCATCATTCAGCCAATGTCCACAGGAATTACACTTACCTGACTTTGCGTCACACAACTCCAAAATCTATTGAAATTTTCAAATTTATCGTGTCATCTCTTTACTAAAGTACTTATGATCTCTCCATCAAATTTCCACATAAATCACATTTTCCGTAATTCTTCAATATTTTCCACACAGAACATGAGTTTCCATATGTTTTGTTTCCGCAAAAATAAATTCTGTTTCCCTTCCGACAATTCCACTCTTCCAAAGATAATTTCGCTTGTTCTATATCAACGAGCTCCTTGTTCAGCTTTTCTCTGAATCTACTCTACAGGATTTAAATGTTTTCAGCCTATAGTCTCATATTTCGCTCTGCTATTGTCACCACACTCAGACTGTCCCTTATCGAGTTTCTGCATAAGTGGGTTTAATTCGCGATAACTATTTTATTTTCAGCTTCCAAAAATGCAAATTCAGACTCCTCACTCTTTCCTACCGCATCAAGTGGTCTGACGAGTGAAAAACCAGCCGATTACACTATCTTTACTAGGAGTTTTCAATAACTGAGCAGCATATCAGCCACAACCGCAGTGTCCCTCGCCAGTGGCTCATGATCTTTCTATCAAGAGAATTTCAGGTAATTCTTTTATTTATTATCAAAATACTTAATAGTTTGTGAGAAATCGCTCTCTCTACAGCAAAATTAAATCACTTGTCCTGTCAATAGTTTCCCTTACTCCATTGTCCGATACTAAATCTAAAAGCTAGCTGGTTTCTCATTGTGAGACAGCAGCCAAGGAAATCTTGTTCCACTTCCTCCTGCGTAATTAAGCTACCCTATCCATAATTTTTCTCCCATATTTAAATATTAATTTATATTTTAATCCGTTATTATTTCACTCAAAGTATAACATAATTTATCTCTTTTATCAAAAGGAATATTTTAGTAGAGATTAGCAGTAGTAATATTATGATAAAATAAAACTAAAAATATTTAGAAGGATAAAAGTGTATGCTGATAAATGAAGTAAGAAAAAGTAAAAATTGCACTGAAAGGAGGAATTACAGTGCTGACAAAGATAATTGCTGGACCTTGTGCAATTGGATCAAGAAAGAATTTGGTTATGAGGTAGCTGGAAAAATGAAAGTACTGATCAAACTTGGAATCAGCATATGCCTAAGAGCAAACACATTGATAAAGCAAATCGCTCAACTCTATTTCATCCTTTGGGGACCTGCTGGACTTGAGGCGGAGAACTTTTATCAAAGGTGAGAGGATGCACAGTGTGAGCTCTTGACAGACGTGACGTGAACCTCGCAGTGCAAAGAAGCTGCAAAAGTGATTTGACACTTCCAAATGCCTGCATTTTATCATCGACTGACTCAGCGCGTGGCTGCAGCTGAAACTGGAAAAGCTGTAAATATCAAAAAGGACAATAGCACCTGTGGGAGTATGATGATGTGAAGAGAGTTTGAAGAGTTGAAACAGAAAGTATAATGCTTTAGCCGAGCGTAGAACTGTTTGGATACAATAATTTGAGTTTGTAGATATGCAGTGGTCTTTTGATGAGGAAAATTCAGCTATCCTGTTGTATTTGATGCAACACATTCCGGGTGCAGATACTCCAGGAGCGCAGGGAAACTTCAGGGAAACCGTGCTTTATGTCCTCACACTAGCAGAGTACCACTGTCTCTCTGGAGTTGACGGGTTTTGCGAGAGATTCATCCACAGACCTGACAAAGGACTGTCTGATGGACCAAATATGTTAGAAATTGAGACGATGTGGAAATGTATTTTTGAAAGAGAGTATTGCAATACGATAAATTAACGAATTATAAAAATTAAATAACTTTAAATAAAAATTTTAGGAGGAAATAGAAACTCATAGTTCAAAATTATTATTAACACCTGGACACAACGATATACCAGAAGATATGTTAGAAATTTTAGGAGGCATGATATTCACACAGAACGCCCTAAATTTGAAGAAATTATGAAACAATGATGACTTGAGTCTTTCAAAACAACCAAATGACGTAGCGTCACTTTACTTCCTTCCTGGAACAGGTTCAATGGAAGCCACGATCGCAAACTTTTTCTCAAGGCGAGTAAAGTCTTAGCTATAAACTACTGGATATTTTGGAACGAGTTTAGAAAAAGGTGGAGAGATTTGTAGGCACTACGAGAGTTAATCTTCAATATGAGTTTGGAAAGCTATAGATTTAGACTTGATGTAAAAGTAACCGCTGAAAATCACAGATTTAAAAGAATTTTAGCCAGCTCACAGGTGAAACTTCGGACGGATTTTGAATAATGTAAAAGCACTTTGGAGATTTGACTAAAACACACTAAAATTTTATTAGTTGTATGATACAATTAGTGGACTTGTGGTAGATAGATTTGATTTTGATGGCTGGCATGTGGATGTTGCAGTGCAGGAAGCCCACAAAGGCATTTACCAATACCACGGGATTGGCATTTGCTAGCAGTGAAAGCTGATAAAAGCTAGCTATGGAAACATCTAATTTTGCCAAAATAATATTTTGATTTAGTAATACGATATAATGTTTTGATACTAGTGCAGAAACACCGTATACTCCAGCGATCGCTGAATTTTTGGCATCAGACCAGTCATTGACAAGCTTGGTATGGAATTGAAAATACAATTAATCAAAACTTGTGAGTTTGAGAAAATATGTTGAAGAGCACAAAGAATGGGAGTTTGAGACTGTTAGTAAAAATAGAAAATCGAACAAACGCAGCATCTCAGTATACAGAAAGAGAATTATAATAAAATCTATTGTGCTGCACTGAGAAGAAAAAGGATACACTGTTACAGGTGGAAAGGAAAATATGCTAGAAAGCCTTATGACAGCTGAATTTTAGGACAAATCTCAAAGAACAGAGTGATGATTTCTTCGTGAATTTTTGAGAAGAAATACAGACTGTATAAATGATACAAAATAAAAAGAAATATGGGAGCATAAAGTCAAATGGGACGTATTTATTTGAAAGTGGAGGTTTTGAACTTAGAGATTTATAGTTTGATGCTATGTTCTGCTACTCTTTTGGAATGTTTAGTTTGCCTTGCGGATGATGTTGCCGAGAGGCGTTGACGACAGCAAACTATTGAATTTGTCTTTAGAGCGATAGTGGCTAGAGATTAATTGGTGCCAGATTGTATTGTATTCACCGTTTCCTGTGATTATGCAGACGATCCCTTATCCATCTTTTACATATGTGCAGTGGACTTGAACACATTCATGGAGGGAATTATCGAGTGCATTGTGGAGCCTGCCTGTTTGCAAGAGTAAAGTAGATTTATGGGTTCTTACAGATGCATAGAGTTGGACCTTTATTATTTTCTGACAATTTTTAGGAAGATTTGAAATCTGGCAAATGGAGAGATCACATGGGTTCTGCTACATCATGGAATGTAATTTTCAGGAAAATTCTGGCAGATGGGTGGGCAAAATATCAAGCACTCAGGAGTTGCTGAACCGGCACAATTTAAAGCTAATTAGTACCTTGGGGACAGACTTTTCCGCTAGACACTCCTGCAGGATCAGAATTTACGTTTCGGCCACGGCCCGCTGTATGCTTTATAGAACGTGAGCTTTGATTGGTGGATTTTAATACTCTGGTTCTACTTTGAGAGAGATATAATCACGGTGTTTCTATCAGTGATTTGCAGTTTGATTATATGCAGTTATCAGAACATGTTGTAAAGACACATTTTCACAGCATAGAGGTTTATTAATTTTTGGAATCAAAGGCACATATATAATAAAGCATAATTAGAGATTGCTCATTGGAATGTCGGTATAAAATGTACTAGTCGTCCTGAAGAAAATTTGTGCCTGCTGAAAATAGAAAATTCTAAAAATGAGTATTAATTTTATAACTTCAATTAAATATTATAAACACAATAATAAAATAAAAGGAGTTGTCTCTATAAATGCCGACATCTCCTTTTAATATATCTAATATTTTCCCACTTCATCTGCAATTTCTGATAAATCTCAATTTTGCCCAGTGTCCTTCCTCTGTAAGTCTATTTCAGCTACTTCTGTCGGCAAATCACACTGCGGACTCAGATAAAGCCTATCCGATGCACATATTTTGAAGCCACCTCTCTTACTCCACGAGCAGCCCTACTTCTTTTCTTCCAGTGTTGGATTTTAGAAGTTATTAATCCCAAAACTAGCTCTTTGTCCCCGAGACCTTTGCACACGATTCAAAAGTACCCGCTCTTTCTGTCAAATTCCAAATAATAAGCATTCACATCTTGCTATTTCCAAAAGGAAGTTCATCACGCAATCTGTCCTTACCCGCCTTTGCGACCAAATAGTTGACGCCTGCATTTCCACAGCAAACATGTGTATTAATCACCAAATCTTTGGATTATTTTGCAAATACCCTATTATTTATATTCCGAAAGATGCTACAGAAAATTCATGCCTAATAGTAACTTCTTTATCTCTCTGTCACTTTCTCCAATAAGTCGTGCTACGTGAGTTGTCATCTACAGAGACCATCCCAGAGTACGAGTCATCAGTTGCTGCAGAGTTCTAGAGATCACGCCCGTTGTACCACGATCATTTATGTAGTGCATGAGCATTCACAATATCATCTCAGTCCTTTAAAATCAGGATAAACTTTTCCAGTGCCGCAACGTGCTTATCTTCTCTTACTGGTTCTGCGCCAAAACTGTGCCGGGCCGAGTATTGTAAATCAACTTCTACACCTCACCTATCTTTTACACGTCTCATAAAAAGCGCATAATGCATTTCACACGTGGATGAATTTTCCACTAATTTTCCAGTAACAATCGCGAGTGTCATCACGAGATTTTACAGCTCCGTGGATTCATATCACATCGGCGTGAATATGCCCCAATTCCATTAAATCAGAAAAAGTCCAAATGCCAGTAACTTCGTCTAGCGCTCGCCATCTGTGACATGTATATCCCAATTCAATTTGTTCTCCACAATTTTCTAATTCTAACATCCTCAGCACTCGTCGATTCTTCCTCTCAATTCTTCCCTTTTCAAAATCATTTCCTCAATCTTTCAGGTCTTAAAAACTTCCTGCATATCGATGTCTGTGAGGTGCATTTGCTGTACATGATCTATCAACTCCTTATTTTCATTTTATAAAATTATCAAAATTCTGTTAAAAGTATACTTGGCAACACTTTTATAATCTACTTTTCACAATTTCAATAGCTTTCACAAGATTTTCCAAACTTTTACCGTTTCTACAATTCCTCTTGTCTTTACCTAATCCGCAATCCAGGATTTATAATTTTCTTTTCCAATTTTTTTTTTTCAATCATTATTTCCAAAGCTACAATTTCTTCAACTGGAAGGTGCTCTGGAGATGAATATCGTGACTCAGGCCCTACTTCTGTTTCAGGTATTTTCTCAAAATCGGAATTGTCAATTTTGATCTTGAGGCTTTAAAGTTATAACATCAACATCCATATTATCAATATCTTTTATTATGTCTTCAAACTGGCTGTAGCACGCCATGTGTATAGTCTGTATCCACTTTTTTCCGCTATGTGGGAATCTAAATGCGCTCAGTCTAATCAAGATATTCCTTATGCCAATCTTCTTTGCTTAACGGTAATTTTTCCTAAGCGCAGCTTCATCTATCTGAATTATATTCCTACTTTTCCTACGTCACGCTAACTTCTCGTATATGCAGTCAATTTGAAATGCCATTTCAGCATATGAAATATCTTCTCTCTTAGAATGACCAGTTTAGTATTGTTACAGTGCCTGTAAGCATTCCTCGTGAGTTTTCAGTTGATTTTTGAGCATGTCAGATCTAGGACTGATTGGTTTGGTTCACTCACATCTCCATTATTGGCGGTTTACTACACATCTTGTTCCATAAGACAGACCATTCCTTTTCCTGTAAATGCATATCCTGCTCTATGATTACCTCAAGAATTCAACCATGTCATTTCTCTTCATATTCTCCATACAAACACGTCAAGCCTATTTCTTCCTGTGATTCAATACATTTCTTTTACGAAACTGGGTACACCTTTATCCATATTCTGCTTATTAATTTGCTGCCTTTCTAAATTTACTTCTGTTTACCTTCCTTCAGCCGTCTTATGCCAGAAAAGATCCTATTGTAGTTGTAGCTGAGTAAAGGAATATTCAACTTTTCTCTTTCGCATTATCATCTATGCTTTCTTGCCTTTTCTTACCACAATCATTGTCAATCCGTCAATTTTCAACTGTATCCTTGACTGTGTCTTCCATGCCTCTTTCAAAGTTACGATTTCCTGATTTTTCTATAGATTCATTTCCTGTACTTTCAAATGACTTTCCCAAAGACATTTGCTCAATTCTCCCAATTCTTTTAATTCATGATAATTTTCCTCAACCAAACGAGAAATGTCTTAATATATTTTCTGATAATTTTGTTTTCATTTCTCAAAGTATAAAGGCAGCCTGACACTAATGAACAAGATGTCAATCGTTATTACTACATTTTAACCTTTTCCTTGAGTATTCAATATATTTGAAAACTATAATCATTTCCAAATAGTTTTCCCATTTACAGCTCCACTGCGAAAATAAAACTTTATCTTTTGGAAATCCCTTTTTCGTCTAATAATTTCTCAGTTTGTCTTCCTCAACAGAAATCAAGACCTATCCCACTCAAAGTCAAAGTTCTGTCATTGACTCTTAGCAATCTCACACTCTCAAAATATGTGATTAATGCTTTTTACATCTCTTATTTTCTCAAAATCCCATATAAATTTCTTCACTGACAAAATTAATATACTTCCTCTGTCGAGTCTGTTACCAATTGCAGGTTCTTCGATTTGAGATCCGCTCAGTATATGTGACACTTTCCTCAACAATTCTACATAAGCATTGACAATATCATCTAAATAATCTTTTATCTTATTTCCCGTTGTAGCCAATTTTATAAAATGTACGTGGTCCAATCACTGACAACGGATCGTGTCCACTCCTCAATTTCCTCAGACTTCCTCAAGTTCATTACATATCTGATCTGAGTTTAACTTAGTTTGCATCATAGTCATCCAGTTCAGGCTCTATAATGATAATTTGTGTTATACCATTTCCTCATTGAAAGAGCCTTTACATCTCGTACGCTAGATAACCTCTGGCAATTTTGCAGCATGTATTCAGTTCATTTCCAACTAAATCTCTATAATGCTTGGAATCGCATTCTAAATAAAAGTGTGTATCAGTATTCCATCGCCATGAAATGTATTTCCTGAAATAAATGAAAATTTTCTCTTCTTCTGTTTCCTTGTGATTAGTTTTCACAGCTCTGTCCTTTAGTTTTCAGTTCATTTCTGTGCATTTCATTTCTCCAATATTTTTCTATTACCAAAATTTCGTTCTCTACTTTTTCAATTCTAGATCTCAACAATTTGCTGTTTTGCCTAATCTGTCATCCTGATTATAGTAATCTCTGTCCTTTTCAAAGTTTATAGAAATTATATCAACATATTTCTTTTCAGTTTGAATTCTAATTTATATTGCTAACTATTTTGATGAAATTATTATATGCAAATATTTAATTTCTATACAAATATATCTATTTTTAGTTTGCCACTAGCACAGTTTACAACAATCTAATTTAAATTTATGGAATTTCAGTATAAAACAAATGTCGCTTCAAAGCCTCAACATAAACTTTCCCGCAAACCTCAGCTCAATATTTTCTGCATTATAATTCAACTTTCATATCTCATCCACTTCCAACGGTTTTGCAATGATCTTTTCTCCATTTCAGCTCCTTACTGATTCTTCCTGTGCTACCATTACGCCAACAAAGCCCAACTGCAAATTAAACAAAGTCGCTCTGTCTCTCCCTTTTACATTTTATCTCTGTCAAATCACTACATATCTCCTCGCATGACAAGATTTATCAATCTCCTGCTCAACGATGAAATGCGGATATGTCCTGCAAATCACCAGACTGATGCTGCTTTTGCTAACGGATGATTAAAGCTGATGAAAACATGCGGTTTTGCTGTAAACAGTTCGATAAATTTCAAGTTATTTCTTTTATCATTTTCTCAATTACATTTTATTCGCCCCACAGGTATACAATTCCAATTTCACTTTTCCTCTTGCTACATCCTCAATAATCTCATTTGTCTGCGTTTCCTAAGCGTAAAATCATATTTATTTTCCCAAACTTCATCCATCACAAGCATTCACTGCAAAGGAATAATGTGAGTTGATACCGAAAATCTGAAGTTATCTTATTCCCTTTTTATACTCTTCCTCCACAAATTTGTCTGTTCCAAAACACCACTTGTAAAGAAAATCTATCGCCCTAGAAACAATAACCCTTATTCGTTTCTGATACTCTCATATATTCGTGTAGCTCTTTAGCTTTAGTCAATGCTGGCTCTCAAATAAACAGACTCTTTCGCCATATCTTAATGTTCGCTGTCGGACTGTAACTACATCACTTTAACTGTTGCATGTCATTTTAACCTCCTTCTTAAATACAATAAAAAGCCAGCTAATGCCGACTTTTCATTATCTATTTACGTAGTTTGATTTGTCAAATTAATACTAAAATTCCATTTAAAAAATGATTTGTTACCCAAAAGCTGAGTCAATCCTTTACTAAATAGTATGTTATTTCAAGTTATAACAATTCTACTATTTAAACAAGGAATAGTATAAATTGCAAAAATTTATTAAATTATTTTATTATACTACAATTGTTTCATATTCCATCAGTGAAAGTCGCTTTCCGTCCTAAAACTTTTCTCAATATCATTTTGAAACACCTGATTGCTCATTTTGGGCAGTTTGCAGTATAAGTTAAGAAAGCCAAGAATCATATTCATTGTTCAGCTTTTCCAAATTTTACGTGATTCATAAGCCTCATCTACCGTTTCAACAATACTAGCAATTTCTTTACCTAAATATTTACTTTGCAAGTTTTGTAATTTTCCTCCATAGTCAATTCTTCAGGACCTGTCATATTCAAGTCTGATTTTCCCATTTTTCTGGATTTTCCAAATTTTGTAGACCACTTCGATTACATCGAACGTACTACAACCGACTTTTTCCATTTCCTGAGGCCTGTTTTCCACCATACTCACTACACATTTCCACAGTCAGCATAAATTATCTCTCAAAAACTATATTTAAAAGCCATTTTCCTTAATATGTCTCCTCGTTGCAAAATGATCTCCTGTCAGCTATAACACAGAATTTTTGAAAGCATTGTAAAACGAAAGATAAAACTAATATGAAACTCCATGCTATTTTAGCTACATCAGCTAAAATCCTTATCGCTGTGTTGAACACGGTCAGGGTTTTCAGAACCCGACACCATCAAAAAGTGCATCAATTCTTCAACGTTTTGCAAGTATCCTCCGATTTATCATAATTTGATTTAAAAACATCAGAAAATCCCATCAGCTTTTTCCTTATTTCTGTAAATTTCTCACTTTTATTCCATTTTCTTTTGCATAATCTTGAAACCCATCTACTAAATTTCCTGTCGCTCCAGTTACTGCTATTTTAGTATTTATCTTCTCTATTTTCATTTTGTCCCTTTACAACAATATTAACCAGCTTATTGGGCTGAACATTACCTTAACAACTGCTTCCTTTCATAGATTTCTGAACTTTTCGAAGAAAATGCAATTTTTCAACATCATCTTTTGAATTCCAATTTGTGCGGGCAGCATGTCCCTAACTTTTCCATTTTACTTGTAAAACCAGTTAAAAGTTATTTTTCCACAGTTAATTTTTTCATCAAATGCCAGCTCTTCCTCAAAGTCAATGTTGTATTTTCCTAAAATCACTCCATAATTCATCTGCCGTGCGGTGCAAAGGTGCAATTAATAAATCACTTTTCAAGAACTTCGTGCCATACTTTTTCTCTGACGACTCTCGTTTTGTCGATTACATTTTGCTTGTAAGTTGTCATATCGTTTGAGTTCATTATTGCCTTAGTGCTGTGTTAAAGTGAAAATCGTCCTCAATGCTGTCTGTAACTTTTTCACTGTCTGATGTAATTTTTCTAGTTTCCTTGTCTCTCTCACTCTCGCATCAAATTAATTCCGTAATTTATTTTCATTTTTATCCACCAAAATCAGCTGGTGATGAAATTAACAGATAAAGTCTGTTTATAAATCTATAAGCTCCAGCAAGACCATTTCATATTCCATTCAAGCTCTTTTTCAGGCGGCGCAGCGAAAATAATGTAAACACTCTTGAAAGTCAGATCCGTATTCCTTTCACGATTCTTCTGGATCTACTCCGTTATTTTCAGATTTACTCATTTTCAACTTTTGTATGCCAATTCTTCTCAGTTTCTTTAGAAACAGGCTTTCCATCGTTCCTTTCCTTCTCTTAGGAACAAGTATCTTCTTTCATTTTTGAGAATAATAATAGAAGGCCCTAAAACCATTCCTTGCGTCAAAAAGACGTTTTAAATGCTCATTTGTATCCGCATATCCTAAATCTCTTAATGATTTGTGGAAAAATCTCATATAAAGTAGTGCATTACCCATGCTCAATTCCACAATGTTGGTGAACTGGGGTCAGTTATCACATCTTCCTTTTAAAAACGGCTCTTTATCATTGTGAGAATCTAAATATCTCAAGTGAGTACCATGAAGAATCAACGAAAAGTGTCCATTGTGTCCGGTTTCTCTTCTCCCTCCCATTTGGTAAAAATCACATTTAAATTCCTCAGAAGTTTCAGGTGGATTCCCTTTTCACTAAACTCAATATCTGTGGGCAGTTTCGCAGGCAAGTTGCTTCCTCTTCCAAGTAAATATTTCCATCTTCATCATAAATCACAGGAATTGGGTTCCCCAGTATCTTTTGTCTGCTGATTATGCAGTCATGATCTGTAATTTTACGTTTTCTTACCTAGTCCAATCAATTTTCCAGTAATTTTCTCTGCTTCATTACTATATTTCAATCCGTTAAATTCCTTTCAAGATTTACTAATACTCCTGAATTTTGCAAAAGCATTTTCTATTTTTCCAACTAAGGCTTCTTCAAATTCCATTTTATCTAACATGGGATTTACGACAATTTTTCAAATCTAAAATTATATTTTTTAGAAAACTGAAAATCTCTTTCATCATGTACCGGCACTGCATTGCCGCTCCAGTCCGCAAATCATTAACGCATATTTGCAATCCATATACGCTTTTCACCCATTACGGGATTACATCCGCGTCGAAAAATACTCTTCTTTTTCACTTATCTTCCGCTGTACATTACAATTTTATCCTCCTGTTATCATTCTTTCAACAACTTCTCTTATCAGAGTTTTCTTTCAGAAAATAATTTCCTCAACCAGGATCTCTTATGAATGTTGCGTGTAACTTCATAAAGTGTATCCAGGTCTTGTTGTAAATACGATTACAACTTCTCCCCATCATTCAATTTTAAATGCGAATTTCCCATCATTTTCAAATTTATAATCTAAAATAAAGTCAACTTCGAGATCCTGTTGATTTTTCCAATCCAGTTTTTCTGCATTGTCAATACTTGCTCTGTGAATGTCCCTAAGTTCCTCATGCCCCTGCAGCGAATTCTTCTGCATATTCTGTAATTTTAAAGTACCATTGTGACAATTCCTTTTTGGATATCATCAGTTTTTACCCGTGACGCCAGCATTTTCCATCTTCAACCTGCTCATTCGCCAAAACTGTATTACAGTCAGGTCACCAGTTTTGCATAAGACTTTTTCTCTTGTAAACAAGCCCTTTTATACATTTCAATAAAAACTTCGATTCCATATAGTATTCTGGAGTATAAATTTTCAGTTCCTGTTCCAGTCATAGAAAGTCCCATAGCTTCATCTGTCTTCTCATGTTGTCAATGTTCGCTTTTAGTCCATTTCAGGATGTGCTCCATTGTCAATCGCAGCATTTTCACGCGGGCAATCAAAACTGTCCCATCAAAACGGATACAGCACATAAACCCTTCATCTTCTTGTATCTTGCAATCGCATCTCCAATCGCATAATTTCTCAAATGCCCGACATGAAAGCTTTCCAGATGGATACGCAAACATCTCCAGCACATAGTAATTCTCTTTTCCCCTCAATCTTATTTTTCCGATTTAAAAACATCCTCTTCAAACCACTTATCCTGCCACTTTTCTCAATTTGACGGTTTGTATTCCTTTATCATTGTTTTCCTCCATCAATATTTATTTTTCTGATACTGTTCCATATCTAAGTATATATAATATAATTATTGTACTATATTTTAGTGACAATTAATTTTGTTTTATAGCATCTTTTATGATTTTCAAAAAATATACTCGAACCCATTTAAAATTAGCTCTAAAATTATATAAATTTGGGGTTTTAGTAAAATACTCCTAACTTTTTGAGTTCAGTTTTAAAGAATTTTTACTATATACTATTTTCTTAACTTACAAAAATATCTCTTCCTCCTAATTCATACTCTATTGCAATCATATTTGCATAATTTAAAATAGCATTTGAATTTAAAATTACTTTCTATATACAAATTTTTATCTATTTTTATTGAATTTGCAACTCATGTTTTCTTTATTTAAGGACAATATTTCTCTTACCTTTTAAAACTTGGACTATATATTAATTCTCTTAATATATTTTCAATTCCTGTTTTATAATTCTAAACATAATTCTTTCAAGTAATTCTTTCCATGATTTTAAGAATATTCATTTCCTGAAATTATTAGTTTTACTAGGTTTTTCCTGTTATATTTATACTCAGAACCTAATAAATATTTTTCCGTATTCTAAATGTATTATATTCTTTATTCTCATAATCCTAGAGGTAATATCCAAAATTTCTTTTTCTAGCTTTTTCAAATAGTTTTGTAGCTCTATCTTTTTATTTCTATCTCTCTCCTCATCATCAATTCTACAATTTCTCTACACATTTTTATTAGAATCTCCATAAATTTCCTTTTTCATACTGGCAAACTCTTATTTGATAACTCAGGATTGTATCCTGTTATTGTCAAGTTTCCTATTGTATTTATATATTCAGAATGTATCTGTTCAAATTTATTTCTAATTCTATTCTCCATTCAAATTTCAAAGTTTGAGGCATATGTGTTCATAGTTATGTTTTCCATATATATCTGTTCTTTATTTTCAAAATTTACTCAATGATTTTAATGTATATTTACAAAAATTCTGTACCTTTTTATAAAAATTACATCTCTATAAATTCTGTCTGAAATTCTTCATCTTTAGGAAAAGAGATTTATTCATTAGATTTTCTAATTTGATTATATATATCTTTATTTTTAATGAAATCACTATTGAGCAAAAATTTTATTTAATGAATTTCGTATATCCACAAACTGATCTTCTAAAAATATATAGAAATTAATAAATCCAAAATATCTAAAAAGTTCATTTTCAGTTATATTTTTATACGAATATGTCATTCAAATACAGATAATATTAAACGGATACACTGTTGTATTCCTTAGATATCTAAACTCTTCTAATTTTTCATTTTATTTTTCATTTGGAGAATCTCCATTTAAAAACCATACTATAATATTCGGAATAAGTTTTAATTCTTCTGAAAATTCCTTCTTCGTCCATATTTTTTCATCATTTTGTTTTATATACTTTTAAAAGTCTTCATAAACTTTATTTTTATTTGAAATTGTTCCATTTTTCTGTAGTTAAAGTAATCTCTTACGAAAATCTGATATTTTTTTCATTTGTTATTTCTCTTTCTATTTCAACCAAAAATTTTTATACAACATTTTTGTTTTTCATACTCATGATTCATTAATAAATAGTTTCTAATCAAATCTCCTTGTGTTAAAGATAATCCTGTTGAATTTAAACTTTCAAATATCATTTGAGGATTTTCTGATTTTTCCTTTTTCCAATTGAATATACACTAATTCAATTTTCTCTAAAGCTTTATAAAATTTCTTTCAACAGAATAATTACTTTCTTCTATTAATTTTTCAAATAATTTATAATTTTTACATAAAGTTTCCCATCTGAAAGATACATCGTTTTCCTCTATTAATTTTTATAAGGCATTCCCATCACTTTCAACTGGTTTTTAATCGTATTCTCAAATTTTTCTTCTGGTACTCTTTTTATTAATTAAATACTCTTCCCAATTTCTTCTTTATAATCTTCATTTTACTATTTTTCATGTATACTTTTAATAATAGCATTACTGATGTTATTCTCTGTTGTCCGTCTATTAGTATATATTCATTAAAAATTCATTTCTGATTTAGATGAAACAAATACTACAGTTCTAAAAATGTTCGATTTCATAATCAGACTTCACTATATTTTTGTATGTCTTCAAATAATTTTTGACATTGTTCCTCTTTCCAATCATAATTTCTTTGATAAACAGGTATATTAAATGTCTTTTTCCCATTTCCAATAAATTCTAATAATTTTTATTTTTCTTGCTTCCATTAATTGAATTCCTTCTTTCTATAACTCTTAAAAATCTAATTTCAAAGAAAAACATTAAAGTTTACTTCTCTTTATTCAACTGGAACCAAATTTTTGATTTTTCACTATTCCTTCCCATCCCAATAAATAACAACCACATTCATCTCAAATTTTTCATCAACCTTCACCATTTCTTTTGCTGAAAATTCTAAAATCCTCTCATTTTCATAGATAGATTTTCTCCAACAAAAATAATAGCCTTTTTCCATGCCATTCTCAAGCAGTATTTCCGCTATTTTTTGAGGTGTATTTTTGTTATCTGTTAAAAGTCCAATTTTCCCAAATTCACGTAATTTTTGAACATACTCAACTTCTCGTCCATGAACACTTGATACAAAAGCATCATTCCAATATTCAGAAATTCTAGCAAACATATACTGGATCGAAGAAATTCCAGGTATTACATTAAGTTCTTCTGCTTCAAATGTTTTCTCATAAATGTTAACATACTATAAAAACCTGTATCATCAGATAAGATTAGTGATATTTTTTATTTCGATTTTCTTCGATAAAATCCAAAACTCTTTTGCCAAATCAGCCTTTTATATAACAATATTCCTTATTTTCTGCATATTTTTCCAAGACTTTCGATATGCCTTTTTCCACCGATTATTATATCTGAGTTTTTCAATTTCTTTTAATACAACTGGCAAAGTATAGTCCAAATTTCCGGTCCTAAACCAGTACATTTATTTTATTTTTCATTTTTCTCTAAATATATTTTATATTATATTTTTATGTGTTTATGTATACCCCTAAAATATGTGAAAAATTAAAGAAAAATACAATGAAAATACTTTAAAGACAAACTCAAAATTATAATTAAGCACTAGAATGCCCTGATACTATTTAATTTTATTAGTTCGATATTAAGAGAATTTGAACATAATTTATCAGCATTTAAAATAATAATGAAATATCTACAGTGAAACTAAAATTCCACTGCTTTTTCATTTTTCTCCAAAAATTAAAACTATCACTGCACTATCTCCAAAGTCTTTATTATCAACCAAAATTTCAATATTCTGATTTTTATTCAATTCTGGATAAATTTCAGTCAAAAACCATTTACAAGTTCCTCATCACGCTCCACTTTTGTATCGTTATTTACAAAGACACTAGGTGCAATTTCATCAAAAGTATTCTTGAGCGAGTTCTATATCACGCAAAATCATTTTCCTTTGTCTGTCCTTTTGATGCAAATCATAAAAAGTCCATTTATATTCTATTTATTTTTCTCAAAACTTTATCATTTGTAACAAAGTTGTCAGAACTTTGTTCTAAATTCATTGTCAAAAAGTTTCCATTCCAATAGCAAACCGAACTTCCTGCTCACTAAAATATTTCCGAATTTCATCAAGTCTGTTTATATACCCAAAATATGCTTCAAAAATACAATATTTTAATATCTCGAGCAGACTTCTTTAATTTTTAGAAAGTGTAAAATCATTCAGCTCAAAAGACAGAACCAAAATTTATAACTTACAAAGCTCCTTTTCACCAGTAATCTGATTAATCGCCTCCAAATTTACTCTATTCATTTCCTCTCTCATCATCTGTATTGTCCAAAATATAATTACAAATGCACATTTTTCCGATATGCAACTAAATCCTTTAAAAGCACTATTTCCCTAAGATCTTTTATTACACTATATCTTATCATTTCTCTTCCTTTTCTTACTCTTCGTTACTTTTCCCATTATTTTTCCAAATTGTTGCAATATACACGAGCAGTGTATCCAATAATGCAATTACTACTTTTAGGAAATAAGTTGAAAATATAATTACAATTATTTCTTTTCATTGAATAAACACCTAAAAATGCCATAAATGAAAAATACCTATATTGTCAAGTATCTGGCTCAGCATCGTACTTGCATTATTTCTAATCCATATATCATTTAAAAGCTCTGGACGTAATTTTTCTAATCGCCTGATAAGACCATATGTCAAATGCCTGTGAAGCTGCAAATCCAGTCACGCACTTGTACTGCCAGTCTTGGCATAACAAACACTTGACTTGAGCCCTTTGCATAGTATCCAGACTGGTGCTACCTGTATTTTTAGGACGATTTGCATAATAAATATGTAACAACATTGAAGCAAAACCAAGTGAAAACGACTTTTCTAACATACTTTTTCCCTTCATTTTCCGAAAGTATATCTGATCTAAGTAAATCCCGCCAAACGCAATATTTCCATCGTCGTATCACACCAAACAAAGTCATCATTTTCCCAACCTGAATATTCGCAATAACTATTGAAAGCGGTACAACTGAAAGCAATCCTGCCTTTTCCCCAAAATCTATAAGCTAGTATTGCCGTAAAATTCAGCAGCAAGTAACCCAGCCACATTAATTCATTTACTCAAACTGAAAATTTTCTAAAAATTCCAAAATTTTTCCTCCTATAATTTTTATTATTTATAAATTTTCCTATAGACAAATTAAAACACATACTATCCTTTTTGAATAATATGTGTTTCCAAAGGTTTTTATAGATGGCTTTTCCCAAACATCTGAATCAATTTTATTTTGTTTTAAAATTTATAGCTCTCCTATTTTACCAGCATAACTGTCGGAAGCTAGGTACTCTAAATCCTTCTGAATGTCCTGGACTCGAATTTCCTAACCATTCATAAATAAATTTAATCTGGTCATCCCATAGTGTCTTATACATTTATGTGATTCTGGATAAGTCCCAATTTTTCTTGGCTGTCGCAGCTTTTTCGTTCTCTCTTGTGTTCTTTGGCTCAAAAACGGAGGGAATGCCATGCATATATCCACCGCCACTACAAATCTTACTGCATGCTTAGCGCATCGCCAACGACGCTACCTCCAGAACCTGTATATGACGGCTACAGGGTTTTGAATAACAATTAGAATGTTCCATATGGTGTAGCAAATGAATTTCCATCCTTTCCCAGTTTAGTTTACAAATGAAGATGTTACGACATTCCATCCATTTCCTGATTTTTCAATAATCATTTCATTCTGACTGGATCTATCGACATAGATGAATCTACTTACTTCACCGGTAATTCCCGCTTCTTTTTAAATATGAAGAAGGTTTTAAATAATAGACACCGTTGTCATACTATCTATCTTAACTTTTACATATTTATCATTTTCTTCTTCTACAACCATAATCGTTTCTATCTGGAATATTTATGTAATCCTTAAAACTTTTATCTATATCCAAACTCACTTTGATTAGCATGATTCCATTATCTCGTTTTCCAGATTCACCGCCACCAAGTGGAACATAATCGTCTAAGACATATATATATTTGCGCTAACTGCTTCTTTTATAAACTTTATTTGTCTTATCAACTTTTTCATCATGTCATTCCAGTCAAATTCTTTTTCCACAGCTGATTTTGGAATGTAGCCAAGCTGATTATCATACTTCGTACCATTCATCTGATTTATTTCCACATTTGTTTTAACGATTCCTGTAGTTTTGTATTTTTGTGAATAAGTAGCTGATTTTATGACTTTGGCATTAGAATTTGGTTCTTTTCTTATGCTTGTTGCAGTTTTTATGAATACAAATTCATCCATATCTCTTGAGAGAATGTTTATCGTATCCAAAATTGAAAGTAAGGTTTTTCTGGCCTTTTGCCAAAATACTGTTTTGATATAAGAATATGAACTATTTATATTTTGATTTTGAACAGAATTATTTGAGTTATCATTATTTTATTATCCAACACTGTATTTTGGGCTTTTACCATATTACTCTCTTAGACTGTCTAATGCTTTATCGTTTCCGTATTCCCCTCAGAAATTGACTGTATGCGAAACAGGTTTTTATCCGTTTCGTCAGTCTTGTGTTATTATGTTGTTGGTGTTTCTTCAGGTTTATTTTTCTACAGCCGGAGCTGGGTTTCTGCATTTGTATCTTGAGTTTCAATTGGCTTGTTCTGTTACAGCTGGTTGTGAGCCTCCATTTTTCTTTTGGATATTCTGCTATAAATCCTTTAACAAAATTATCAAATTTTTCTTTCAAAATCAGATTTAGTTATTGTTTTTCCACTTGCTTTTCCTTTTTCAAATTTAGCTTTTTCAGTAAATACATATGGAGTAAATTTTTAAGTAAATGTTACCACCATTTTCTGCATACTCCACATCTATTTTATCTTTAATTCATCACCATTCAAATCAGGTTCCAATGTAATTTGTTTCCATTCTGTATGCTGTTGTTTTTGTTGTGAAGATTTTTGAAGCGGAAAAACTGTTTGCAGACATATAGAAAGCTTTATAATTTAATGCTGCAATAAAAATTTTGATAATTTTGTTCTTTTATCATATAGTTCATCTCCTTACCTGTAATTATTTTTAAAGTTGGATTATAAAACTAATGCTATTACAGGTTCTTCAGGTATTGTATTATCTTTATCCTTAATTTTACTGTCTGCATTTACCCATCCAACGATAAATTCAATTTGATCATCAAAAATGTCTTACACATTTAGAGAATCTTTGTATGTTCCAATTTTTGCCAGCAATTCTGTATTTAGTGTAGATCGCTTTTGAAAGTTAAGTCCTACAGGAATCCGTGCATATAACCTCCACCGCTGATTCTTACTGCATATCTGGCACTTCCTGCAATCGCCAGATCAGATCTTCCAACAATTGTTCTGTCGCCTCCTCTTGCTCTTCTCTGCAAAGGTCATATGTGGTCTTGTAAATGCCACTGAAATGCTCCGTGCGGTGTTTCATATGAACCGTATCCATCTTTTCCTGTGGTTACAAATGAATATGTTATAACATCATATTTCCCAGTTTTAGGATCTCTTTGGGAAAATTGCTTTCAGTCGGCTGCTCCATAATTTGCTATAAATTTATTTACTTCGCTTTTTATATTTTCAGCTTTTTGATAAGTTCCTTCAACTTTTTCAATATAATAAGGTCCTCCATAAAATGGTGTTTTCAATTTTAGCATTTTGTTTTTCTTCACCAATTATCCTGAATACAGTCTGGTCAGAATATTTATTTTCCCCTTCCTTTTGAATTTGTATACCCAACAATACTTTGATTATTTTTATTTCCAAATTTATCCTTTTCACTTGGTTTATCATGTGATAAAGGTTTATATTCTGTAATAATACAAATCTTTTCCAGAGCTTATTGTTTCAGTAATAAATCTATTTATAAGTTCCATTCTTTTAACCATCTTGTCCCAATAGAACCCTCTTCTGCTAACACTATCTTCCTGCCTGCGATAAATCCTCTGACAGGTGTAGAATTTATCTGCAACTGTTTTACCATCTTATCCTTTTTAGCTTTTCTTGCCATGTTGGTATCGTTTCTTTTAGTAAATTCTGTATAATACCATTTTGTCTGAAAGGTTTGACGCATCAGATACCATGTCAAATAATATTAATGGATTTTTCACTGAATTTTAAACTGGCTACTGCATTTTCCATTTTAGAGCATCTAGCACCAGCTGATGATTTTTGATAAATAAAAATTATTCAAATCTTTTTGGAGATGATTGTCAAACTTTTACTTTATCAAATGAAATATCACTATTTCTGTTATCCCGTAAATTGCTAACATATCTAGTTTCATTTGGCTGAATATTTTTAGAGTATTCAGGATAATATTCTTTCACTTTATCAAGCATTTTCTGCATTTCCTGAATTTCTTTAATATTAAATTTCTTATCAAAAGCTACCTGATAAGTTAAAATGTCCTTACCACCCTGATTTGTATAAATGGAACAACTCATTAGATAAATTATCCACCGCATTATAACTCACAACAACTTTTTCATTTATTCCATCATTATTAAAATCATAGTCAAATACATCTTTTTCTTGACCTTCGATAGTAATATTTTCTGAATATTCTTTAGGTAACTCTACTTTTGTATTATTGTTAGCTGCATTTGCATTAAATCCTATAATAGCATTAATTAATGCCAATAATCCAATCTCTATAAATTCTTTTGCTTTCATTTTTCTTTCCCTGTTTCAATTATATCATTTAATGTCACAAATTCCTCCATCTTCATTTATTATTCTTTCTTTGAGATTTCTGCTTATGAGTTAACAAGCTACTTACTTCTTTCATTTTTCCATCCTTTTTATTAAAGATTTAGTTTTAAGTAAAAATTCAGCCTCAATTTCCAACTTTAAAACAAAAATAGTAATCATTTCTACTTTAAAAGTTGTCGGTACAATATGCACCACAATACCCCTAAAAGTAAATTATAAAATTAGTTTATTTTTACTTATGCTTTACAATTTAGGAAATTCAATTTTTAACACTTCAAAGTCTTTCCAACATTTTTCTCCAGATATTTCATGTTGGTACAGCCAGATTTACCCTCTCAAATCCATCTCAGCTTTCCCAAACGTATATATCCTTCACTAAAAATATTTTCTATTCATAAACTTGAGTTCTGTATTTTAAGCTCCAATGCCCGAAAATCCAGCCATTGCAAATAAGTTCCTTGAATTAACGGTGCTTTTCAAATCTACAAATCTTTCTTCAAAAATTTTATTCACCAATTTCTGATTTTTATCAATTAACAGCAAAAATTCATCCAGCCATTCTTCTGATTCTGTATAAGCCAGTTCACATGCCTTATATGATAATATTGAAAAACGTGCATCGACATTTTTCCATTTCAGCCTTAAATTTTTACGTAGTTTCTCATTTTTTATAATTATATTTGAGATTTCCTGCTCCAGCTAGATTAAAACTCTTTGTGGGGGCAGTGCACGTTATTGTAATTTCAGCAAGTTCCTTCTGATAAAGTCTGAAAAACCGTATGTTTATGCCCAGCCATCACAATATCAAAATGAATCTCATCAGAAATTACAATCAAATCATTCTCAACCGCAATTTTCCCAATCTTTTCCAAATCTTCCCTGCTCCACAATCCCAAGCGGATTATGAGGGCTGCACAAAAGCAATATCTTATTATTTTTATCTCTCGCAAATTCCTCAAACTTATCAAAAAATCAATAGAATACTTGACTTCCCATTCTCATTTTTACTCTCAACTAAGCCACAATCCACCAATTTTCTCTTATTTGAGTAATCGCACTATAAAACGGATAATAAACAGGCGTAAACGTAATTAGCCCCTTCATTCTCCTTTCTGCAAAAGCCTTAATCGCAACATGTATGGCCGAAACCACATCAGGGTACACAAAATCCAGTCTTTTTCCACCTTAAAAACCGTGCGCTTCTCTCCATCCAGCCTATAACAGCCTCATAATATCTCGGATAAGTCCCCGAATACCCCAAAACCGCCTGATCAATATACTTTTTCAGCCGCTTCCGTTATCTCAGGAGCAATCTTTAATTCCATGTCCGCCACAGAAAACGGAACACATCGTCTTCCAGCTCTGGAAGCACTTCACACATCTGCTCCCATTTGCGCGAGCTTGCCCTTTTCTGCTTAGGATTGTTTCAAAATCATATTTTTGACATTTTCTAACCTTTCTATTTATTCAGCTTCTGCATCTCCTCAAAATTATTTTCTAAATACAGTAATCTGTCATTGTTTCTGTTTCTAAAGTCACTTGCTGAATATTCTTTTAATGATATCTGATATTCTTTTTAGTACATGCAATAACTTCTGAATAATATTGTGTGACTGTCTAATATTTTATTTTCCTCATAGTAGTTTCCAACATTAAATAATGCTAACGGATTTGACTTTTTCTGCAGCTTTTTAAATAAAATTTGTATAGCTTCTTTCTTCATTTCCTTCTTTACTATAGATATTAGCAAGATTATTCATAGCTGTCTGTATGTCCTTTTTTTCAATCGCTTTCTATACCATTTTTAGAATCTTCTATTCTTCCTTCTTCAAATGCAAAAAGTCCTAATTCATACATTGCTACAACATGTTCCTGTTTCAGCGGCTAGCCACATATCGACTTCTTTTGTATATTTCACCAGTTTCTGAATAGATTGATAAAGCATAATTATACATAACTCACTATCGCCAAACTCACATCCCTTTAAAATATATTCTTTATATTTTTCCTTATTTCACTTCTTTTATTTAATATTGCTAAATTATAATAACATTCGTTTATTCCGTATTCTTTAATTAATACTTTAATAGATATTTTTCGGCTTTATTAAAATCTCCATTTGTTAAATAGATATTTGCTTGACTGTTATATACATTTATTAATTTTTAATAGCACTTTCTTTAAGATGTGGGACTTTTCTATCACTTCCTGAAAATACTTCTCAGCTTTTTCAAAATTTCCAATTTCATAATAAACATATCCTAAATTATATTTTGCTTCTAAAAATCCTAATTTTTCAGACTCTAGGTACCATTTTTCAGCCATTTTATAATATTAAAATAAAGATTTCCTAAGCTTAAAAATCTTCTCCTCCTTTTAGTTTCATCTCTTTCAATTAACTCTCTAAACTTTTTCTATATTTTCTGTTGTTTGATAAGATTAAATAATTTATCCTTTGAATCAGGACTTCCATTTTTCCAAAGCAATTTTATAATATTTTTCAGAATTTTCAAAATCACCTTCAACAAAATATAGCATCACCTAAACAATTTGGAGCATACTTATCATCTTTCTTATTTTTAATATTGTAAAATTTATTTCTTTTCACTTTGGCATAATTATCTTGAAACATGTAATAATTTGACATGTAGCTAATACATCGTAATCTTCCTTATCGTCAAGTCTTTATTGTACCATTCCAGCATTTTCTCTTCATTATTATTTTTCGCATAAAAATATAGCAAGACTTTTCTGTGCTATGTTTTTCTCCTTGATTTGCAGCCTTTAAACAATATTTTTCATATAGTTTTTATCATCTTTGCCCATGTAAAAGTAGATAACATCGTTGAAGCTGTGGAAACATAATCTTCTATTCGTTCAAAAATACAATTTTGAAACTTCTGGATAAAATTCCCATGTATCCATTCCCAGCTTCATCATTTCATCAATTTGTTCTTTTGTTAAATTTTCTCCCTGCCTTATTTATATGTTCTCTTGCAATTTTTAAATATTTTTCTTCTTCGTTATCCTTTATTCCGGAATTTATCTATTATTTTTCCAAATATTCCCAATTACTTCACCATCAGTTCTTGTACTATACAAGTGCAATTTCTACTCGATGTCACTCAGCTCATTCTCCTCCAACCATAGTTTAAACACACAAACCGCCTTCAACATTTTCTCATCAAATTCCCAGTCTGTTTTTCCAGTATTATGTTTCATGAGTTCCACAACGCCTTCATTTTTCCTGTGAGATCTTCAATAATCTCAACTTTCCCATTTCGATTACACTTTGAAATCTGGCGGTATAATTACAGGCTTTATCGCCTTTCGTGTAAATTTTTGTGATTTGTGTCAAGTTCAAATCCTACGTAGTTATTTTGTTTATTATGTCAAGTTTTCTCCTGTTCTTGCACCGTGAAAGTAAAATGTATAGTTTCCGTTTTCTTCAGTAAAGCCAAAATTTAATGGGACAATGTACACTTTTTCCGTTATCATTTTAAGCCAAGACGGCAACAGTCTCAGGCTTTTATAATTTCTTTTATTTTTCGTTGTCTGTAATTTCTCTGTCACTCTTCGCATTTTTACTTTTTGTATTTTCCATTTTTATGTTTTTCCATTCTATTATATCTGTATATTAAATTTAAAATAATCCTGAAATTACCCCATTTTCATCAATGTCAATAGCTCTGCCGCTGGCTTTCTAGGTAACCCCGGCATATCGATTATTTCTCCAGCCATTGCCACCAAGAATCCTGCTCCAGCTGATAATCTTACTTCATTGATTGTAATTGTGAAAGCCTGTTGGTCGCCCTAAGAGATTTGGATTATCTGACAATGATTTTTGTGTTTTGAGATACATATTGGCAATTTGTCAGTAGCCGTTTTCACGTATATATATTGTTAAAGTGCTTTTGGTGCAAAGTTCACTCCATCTGCTCCGTAAATTTCTTTTGCAATCAATTTTTCCTGAATTGACAAGTTCAAATCATAAAGTGGAGTGTATTTTTTGTCTGATTTTTCATTCTTTTTCAATGGCGTTCATAACTTTTTCCACAAGCTCTTTTCCCTTCTCCACCTTTTCCCAGATTTCGCAGTTAGCCTTCCACGTCCATTTTTGCGCAGAAGTCTTTTATCACTTGAATTTCAGCGTCGGTATCAGTTATAAATTTGTTAATGGTGCCACAACAACTGGCAAATTATACTTTGCATGCTTTCAATATGTTTTTCAGGTTTACAAAGCCCTTTTGTCCAATGTTTCAATGTTTTTCTCGACTTCAGTCCTTTATCTCCGCCGTGATGTTTTCAACGCACGAACTGTCACCAACGATTACAATAACATTTGGCTCCAAGTTCCCAAGCCCTGGCTTTTATATCCAAAAATTTCTCAGCCCCAAATCAGCCCGCAAATCAGCTTCCGTAACTACGTAATCCGACAATTTCAATGCCATTTTTGTAGCCAGCAACGAATTACATCCATGTGCAATATTCGCAAAAGGTCCACCGTGAATAAATACAGGCGTGTTTTCCAAAGTCTGTGCCAGATTAGGCTTTATCTCATCTTTTAGCAATGCACTCTGCGCTTGAATATTAGCTGCTAACTTTTAAGCATTTCCCCTTTTTCTGTTATATGCAAAAACTATTTCTGCCAATTCTTTCCTTCAAGTCAGTAATAGAGTCGGCAAGACAGAAAATCGCCATAATTTCTGAAGCAACTGTTATCTGAGACAATTTTCACGAGGCACGCCATTCACTTTTTGGACCAAACCCAACGACAATGCTTCTCAAATTTCTGTCATTCATATCACAGCACGTTTAAAAAGTATATTATTCACATCAATATCAAGTTCATTTCCAAAATGTATATGATTGTCAATGCATGCAGAAATCAAGTTATGTGCAGCTGAAATTCGTGAATATCCCTGTAAAATGCAAAGTTATCTCTTCCATAGGCACCATGCGACATCCCACCACCAGCAGCTCCACACTTTCATCCAAACACAGGCCCCAAAGACGGCTCCCTGAGTGCCGCAATCGACTTTATACCCAAATTTATTCAACGCTGAGTCAATCCAACAGTAACAGTGAGACTTCCCTTCACCTGGAGGCGTAGGGGTGACAGCCGTCATCAAAAATCAATTTCCCATCTTTTTCCCTGCATTTCTCTTTAACACTTCCAAACTAACCTGTAGCCTTATACTTCCCGTACGGCTCAAAATCATCCTCTGTAAGTCCAATACTTTCTGCAATCTCACCGAGTTTTTCAATTTCGCATTTTTGAGCAATTTCAATATCTGTCATCCTTATATCCTCCTACATTTTTATTATTTATCGAAAAAGCCATGACTTATAACTAATAGACTTTTCCGATATTCATTTATAATTTGTTCGTTTTCATCTTAACTTTTTACAAATATATCATATTATATCTTTGCATAATTGTCAATATTTGCAAAAACAAATAAATTAATTTTATTCTGATTTTATTCTGTAGACAATGTCTGCTGATTTGTAGCTGATAAATCACTAAGCACTCATATTCCTTCATCAAATCCACAATCGTCTTTATTCAATTTCGTACGTTTCACCAAATCTTCAATTGATAAAAAGCTCAAATTCTTTTCGCTCGGTAAACTATCTTTTCAGCAACAGCTTCTCCCAGTCCATCCACCGCAATTAACGGCATTCTGATTTTTGCCGTCCTGTATGTGAAAAAGTTTCGCTTCTGATTTATAAATATCAATTTTGTTTTCCTAACTCAATTTTACGGTAGTGCATTTCAATCAAAAATTTCGTACAAAGAAATAATTCCTGCTTTTTCCTTCAGCATTTAAAGTTTCCTTTTTCTGTCCATTTCCATTTCTTTTTGCATCGTTTCAAGTCTTCTACTGGTCTGAAACATTGTTGTCATTTTAAAATCTCCAACTTTTCTATTTAGAGACAGCTGTAAAATTCGATTGGATAATGCACTTTAAAATAAGCGATTCTCCTGCCATCATCACATAAGCCACCGCATGCCCTTTTCCGGGAAACATATATTTTATTTTTCGCATGAATCAATGTACCACTGCTCTACACCGTGTTCCTTTCATCGTTTTAGAAAATTCTCTCCATTTTTCAGGATTTTTCGTAGGCTGTCCTTTTTCTGACAAATTCCATTATGGAAAAGGCTAATGATTTATCCAGTCCATCGTCAATCAGCTTATTCATAATATCATCCCGCACCGTGATAATCTGACTCAAGGTTGCAATTCCACTTCTTACGTAATCCTGTGCATTATTCAGCCAAACGTCTGTTCCGTGTGAAAGTCCAGAAATTCTGACTAATTCGCAAAAAGTTTTTGGACGATGTGTCAACTAGCATCTGTTTTTACGAAAGATGTTCCAAATTCAGGTATTCCTGATGTACCTGTCGGAGCCGATTTCATCTGGAGTTACACCAGTGCCTCTGTACCGCTGAATAAACTCATTACTTCCCTTATCATCAAGCGGAATCGTATAAATATCAACATCTGTCAAATCCTGCAAAATTCTAAGAGTTGTCGGATCATCGTGTCCCAGTATATCCAATTTTACAAGCTGTTCGTCCATTACGTGATAATCGAAAATGGGTTGTTTTTGAAGTAGCTTTCATATCATTGGCAGGACGCTGGATTGGGCAGAAATCGTAAATTGACTTGTCTTTCGGAACTACTATCATTCCGCCAGGATGCTGTCCAGTTGTTTTTCTAGCCCTTCACAGCCTTTTTGCAATTCTCATAACTTCCGCTTTTCTTTCTTTTATTTCAGGCGTTCCTTCCACTTCTTCAAGATACTTTTTCACATATCCAAAAGCATTCTTTTCAGCAAGCGTAGAAATCGTTCCCGCACGAAAGACATTGTCGCTTCCAAACAGCTCTTCCGTATATTTATGAATTTCCCCTTGATATTCTCTAGAAAAGTTCAAGTCAATATCTGGCACCTTTATCTCCATTAAATCCCATAAACACTTCAAATGGGATGGCGTGTCCATCTTTTATATATTTTGTACCACATTCTGGACAATTTTTGTCAGGATAGTCAACTCCACTTCCTTCCTCGTTCATAAATTCCGTATGCTTACATTTCGGACATCTGTAATGTGGATAAAAGTCCGTTCACTTCGGTAATTCCCATAAGATAGGCAACTATTGAAGATCCAACCGAACCACGTGAACCTACAAGATATCCTGCATCTACCGATTTGTGTACAAGTTTTCTGTGCAATCAGATAAAGTACCGCAAATCCATTTTGAATAATCGAATTAAGCTCTTTTTCCACTCTTTCCTTCAAATCTGTGTCAATATTTTCGCCATAAAGCTCTTTCAGCTTACTATAAGTCATTTTCCTTACTTCATCTTCAGCACCTTCAATTTTCGGCGGATAGAATCCAGTCGGAATTGGTCGCACTTGTTCTATCATATCACTGATTCTATGCGTATTTTCCACAACGACTTCCTGAGCTGTTTTCTTTTCCCAGATATTTGAAAACTCTTCCAGCATTTCTTCAGTAGTTTTTGAAAATAAAGTTTTCTGTCAAAAAAATTCATATTCTTTAACACCTTCTGCAACTTCAGTTTTTCCACATCGTTCCGCTTCCCAAAAGCAAGACATTTCTGTTAATTACTTCACGTTCTTCCAGATAGTGATATCTCCTGTCGCAACCACAATTTTATTCAGTTTTTCCCAAGTTCGCAAAAATATTTGTTCATTTCCTGATTATATCGTAATTTTCAATTTCCTTGCTTCTTTTTCTACTCTGTCAGTATAATTTGAAGCAGGATGAATTTCAATGTAATCATAAAATTTTGCTTTTTCTTCAATATCATCTTTTCAGTTCCACGTAAATAAAGATTTACCAATTCACCTCTATTTCTTTCAGAAGCCGAAGCAGAACTTGCAATTAACAAATTTTTCTCTCATGCTGTTTAATAAACTTTTTGGTATTCTAGGTCTTTTTCCCCGAAAAATTCTATATGTGAACGTGATACAAGCTCATACAAAGTCACGAAGCCCAGCCTGATTTTTACCAGAAATCATCGTATTTAATGTTTCAGAATTTTTGAATATTCGGCTGTAAATCCGTATTAATTTCAATCAATTTCAAAAATCCCTTTACTCAAAATCATATTTAAAAATTTCTGAAAAACTTCCGCAGTAGCCTTTCGCATCATCAACAGCCCTATGGTGTGTTTCAAGCGTAATTCCAAAATATTTTACCAAATTAGCGAGTCCATATCCTCTCAATTCTGGAAGCAATGTTCTAGCTAAAGGGCAACGTATCAATTACGCTTGGAGAATACTCAAGTCCTTGCTCTATAGTTTTTGCTTGATAAATCCCACGTCAAATTTTGCATTGTGAGCAACTACCGTTGTGTCAGTGCAAAATTCTAGAAATCTTAGCAGTACAGTTTCTATTTTTTCAGCATTTGCAACCATTTCATCAGTAATCGTTGTAAGTTCCGTTATTTTTGAGGAATTGGAATTTCAGGATTTACAAATTCAGAAAATTCTCCAATAACTTCCTTTCCACGCATTTTTACAGCTCCAATTTCAATTATCTTGTCATTAAACGGATCCAAATCCAGTCGTTTCAATATCGAATACAACATAAATTTCATCTTCAATCATCTTGTCCTTAGGATTTGTAATCAAGTCCTGCTCATCATCAACTACATACGCCTCCATCCCAAAATAACCTTAAAATCCTCATTTGCCTCCTTAAATGCAAACGGAAACGAATGCACTACTCCATAATCTGTCACAGCAATCCCACTATGCCCAAATTCTTTCGCTCTTTTTGCATAATCCTTGATTGACATAACTCCGCTCATTTTCACTCATATTTGTATGTGCATGAAGTTCTATTCTTTTTCGGAGCATTGTCTTCTTTTTCACATCTTTGGAGTCAATAGCTTCCACTTTCTGAGTTCTTATATATTTTTCCCAGTGTACATATCCGATTCAAATGTTCCTGTAACTTTTACCCAGTCGCTAAAGCTTTAACCTGAACATCTTTTTGTACTAAAGAAAATTCTGCAGCTAACGGAATTTGTATAATCTGTAATCATAAAAATCACACATTAATTTTCCCATTTTTAGTTTCTCTCATATCCAAATTAAAAGATTTTTACTCTTCCAATGCAACATCTTTCTCCATCATTCAAAAATATCAAGCGTAGAAAAAGACACTGCATCCATATCAGAATTTGTTTTTCGTCTAAATCCATTTCCATTATTATTACCATTATTGATTATTGCTGAAATTTCCACCATTTGAAAAATTACTATTGCTATTCCCATTGTTAAAATTTCCGTTACTTATTCTCATATTGAGGGCAATTCGCTGGATTTTATTGAATTTAATTCATTTTGAGCTTTTTATTTTTTTCTTTGATTTCTTTAAAAATCCCCATTTACAAACTCAATTTTTTTATTAAATTGTCCACACAATCATGAATTCTTTGCGTAAGCCTGTCCTTAATTTCAACTCTTTTTGCCTCTTCTATCAAATGATGTGACGGCAATTTTATAAATATCGTATCTTCCAGATTTTCAACTTCATAACTTGCAAAAATGTACTGGTATCTCTGGCTTTCACATTTATAACTTTCAATTGCAAATTTTATAAAAGCCAACAACATCCTTTTTATCAGTTCCGAATTAATATCCATCTTCATCCGCAATTTCAATCCTTCCAGATTCAAAGTTTTTATAAAAGCAGCTGTCTCAAATCCTGTATCTCATTATCCGCATTAAAGCTATTAACTTTTATAAACTACCTGCATTTCTTTTTCTGGAAAAATAGGCTAACATATTCAATTTCAAAATTTCTAATTTCATATTTTCTGGAAAAAAATCTTTCAGAAAGCTTGATTTTTCAAATACTTTGTACTCATTTTATCCCCTCAATCTCTGATTTAAACAAAATCTACTTTTTCGCTCTCTCTACAATCACTTTCAACGAATGCCAACTAAGCGTTGCACATTTTACTCTCGCAGGCATTTGAGCTACATACTCCATAAGCACCGCATCTCCCAGCTTTTTACTTTCCTCGCCTGTCAATTTTTCTTCCTGCTTCATCATTTTAAAAATAAATCCACTTTTTCTTTCGCTTCTTCCAGCGTCTTTCCTTTTACCAAGTCAATCAGCATAGCCATAGAAGCCGTTGAGATGGCACATCCACTTCAATAAAAGCCGCATCTGTTATTACATCATTTTTCATCAGTTTTTATTTCCAGTGTCAAAGTCATCTCCACAGTTTGGATTATGTCCACGCTCTGCAAACGTCGGATTTTTCAATTTCACGATTCAGTTCACTTACGTCTGCTATATTCCAGTATTGTCTGTTGGTATATTTTTCTAAATTCATATTAAACCTCCTTTTCAATTATTTCTTTAGTAATTTGTAAAATTTATAAAGTCTTATTAAAAAGCATTTCTCAATTTTAACTTTTCTTATTTTTCTTCATTTTTGACAAGGAATCTTGCCTTTTGCTTCGTAAAAACTCTTATTATTTAAATTTCATAATTTTTATATCTCTAATTTTTGTACTTTTTATAATTCAAAAACTTCCTTCACTTTCAGAAGTCCCTCTATTAATTTATCAATGTCTTCTTCATTATTATAAATGCTAAAACTTGCACGACAACAAGACGACACTCCCAAATACTTCATTAAAGGCTGTGCACAATGATGCCCCGAACGAACTGCCACATCATAAGAATCCAGTATAAATGCCACATCGTGAGAATGCACATTTTTTACATTAAAGGCAATAATTCCAGCACTTTCAACATTTTTGGTAAAATATGTTTTCCACAAAAATCAATTTTTCAATTTTTCCAAAAGCAATTTTCGTAAGCAATTTTCAATTTCATTAATTTTTCGTAACTAATTTCTTCAATAAAATTAATTGCTTCTTCCAGAGTTCTGCACCTTCCACATTTTGAGTCCCGACTTCAAATTTATTTGGAGTGGTGCAAACGTTGATTCCTGTTCTGTTACAAATTCAATCATATCTCCACCATATAAGAAAGGCGGCATTTTGTCAAGAATATCCTTTTTCCCATACTACCCCTGATTCCCATTGGAGTAAATAATTTATGTCCTGAAAATACAAGAAAATCTGCATCCAGTTCTTGAACATCATGTTTAAAATGTAGCATCGACTGTGCAGCATCCACAAGAATACGTATATTTTTATTTTTATTTCGTGCAATTTCAATAATTTTCCTTTATTGGCTGAATAACTCCTGTAACATTTTACCACAGCAGAAATAGCCACAAGTTTTTGTTTTATCTGTTAGTTTGTTTTTAAAATCTTCAATATCAAATTGTCCATTTCTCAGCAAGATAAACAAATTTTTATCTTAGCATTTTTTCTTTTTAGCTTCTAAATTGCCAGGGACAATATTTGCGTGATGATTTGAAATTCCTAGAATTATCTCGTCGTTTTCGTTTATAAATTCCATTCCATAGGAATAGGCTATCAAATTGATTGATTCTGTCGTACTTTTTGTGAAAAATCACTTCTTCAGGATATTTTTGCATTAATAAATTTTCTGTACAGTTTTACGTGCGTTTGCCATCAAGTTTGAGGCTTCCATAGACAAAAGTATGCGAACCACGCCCTGGATTACCGTTATATTTTTCGTAATATTCCATAATTTTATCAGCACTCTTTTTGGCTTTTGTGAAGTTGCCGCTGTATCAAGATAGTGATTATTTCTGTTCTTAAATATTGGAAATTCTTTTCTGTAATTCATTTTCTCTCCTATACAATTTTACCCACAAGCAATACAAAAATTATATCACTAGTGGGTAATTTTTCAAATTCATATTTTTTTAAGTTCTTAAATTCTTCTTTCCAGTTCTTCAAATAATTTTTTTCCTTAACTTTTTCGTCATCAATGTTATCCATTATTGGACGGAACGAAGATTCTACTATTAATTTTTTTGCCCTTCCTTCAGAAAGTCCACGGCTCATTAGATAAAAATAATTTTTGATTCGTCAACTTTTCCGACAGAAGCGGCATGTTCTCCGATAACGTCATCTTCACTGCAGAATAATGTTGGAATAGAGTCAGCCTTTATTTTATCATTTAACAAAATTGCAAACTCACCTTCACGTCCTTCAGACTTGCTCGAACCTTGCTTAAAGTAAAGGTTTCCACGAAATACTTTTTAGCCGTATCTTTTACAGCCCCTCTTCCTTGAAGCTCTCCAATTGTTCTACGTCCACGGAAAACTACAGAATATTCCAAGTCCAGCTTTCTGTCCTCATCAGCAAGGTATGCAGGCCATACATAAACTTCTGCTGAATCTTCCTCAAGATAAGATTTATGACTTATTGCATTAATCTTTCCACCCTAGTTCAACGCTGTAATATTGAGTTTTTCCTTGTCCCAAAGTTTCTATCTTAGATGATTCAAAATTAGAACTATTTGTATTTAAAGTTTGTATTTTTATAATTTTTACTTCTGCATTTCGTCCTGTAAACACTTTTATAATTCCATTGTGATAAACTGGTGTGTCATCTTCTGAATCATAAGTAATTATTACTGTAACTTTTGCAAAATCTTCCACTTCAATAACATTGTAGTCAACTAGAAAAATTATTTTTCTTTTATTTGCACGATAATTTAAGTAAATTGGCTTTTTCAACAGTTTTTCTCTCTTTTATTTTCAAATATTTCCTTCATTATAAAAAGCAAAGTTCTGTTTCTTGAAAAATCTCCCAATCCATAATCATTATCGTTTTTCAAACTTTTCAAGTTCTTTGCAGGGAATCATTTATATTTTTATAACAACTCCATCTTGATTTTCATTTTTAACTTCAGATTATTAAATTCCTTAAAAGTTTCAGGCTCCTCATATTTGTAGCCAACCCTTTTCCAATTAACTTTTTCAAGTGTTTTATATTCTTCAAAAATTTTTAATCTGTAATCACTGTTATCAAGATTTTTGTATGCTTGATTTTTCTAACATTTTTACTCCTCTCATTTTTAAGCAATGTCTTTAAAATTATCCAATAGTTCCTTTCCAAGTTCCAGCTCTATCAATTTATTAAGCTCTACAGCATATTCAAGCGGAAGTTCCTTAGAAATTGGCTCAACAAATCCTCTTACAATCATCGCCTTTTGCTTCATCTTCACTGATACCTCTTGACATAAGGTAAAATATCGCTTCATCGCTTATTCTTCCAATTTTTGCTTCATGCCCAATATCTACGCTGTCGTTATTTATATCAATTATTGGTATAGTGTCTGAACTTGACAGATTATCCAGCATTAACGATTCACATTCCACAGTTGACCTTGATCCTGTTGCTTCTGGCAATACTTTTAAAAGTCCTCTATAAAAAGCTGTTCCACCATTTTTTGAAATTGATTTCGAGTGAACAGTTGAGCTTGTCTGTTTTCCTTGGTGAATAATTTTACATCCTGTGTCAAGATATTGTCCAGCTGCAGCAAATGTAACTCCTGTAAATTCACATCTTGAACGATCTCCCTTTAAAATGCTCATTGGATAAAGCATGGAAACTCTTGAACCAAAGGATCCTGAGACCCATTCTATTACACCATCTTCTTCAACTAATGCTCTTTTTGTATTCAAGTTATACATATTTCTTGACCAGTTTTCAATTGTAGAGTACCGTAATCTTGCTCCTTTTTTTACAATCAATTCCACTGCTCCTGCATGAAGTACATTTTTTTTGTATTTTGGTGCTGAACATCCTTCAATAAAGTGCAAATCGGCTCCTTCATCTACAATTATAAGTGTATGCTCAAATTGTCCAGCTTCAGGCGCATTTAATCTAAAATACGATTGAAGTGGCATTTTTACTTTTACTCCTTTTGGTACGTAAATGAAAGACCCACCTGACCACACAGCTCCATGTAATGCGGCAAATTTATGATCATTAATTGAAATTAATTTCATAAAATGTTCCTTCATTATATCCTCGTATTCCACAATAGCAGTTTCAATATCGGTATAAATTACTCCTTGTTCTTCCAAATCCTTATGGATACTATGATAAACCACTTCTGAATCATATTGCGCCCCTACTCCTGCAAGTGATTGTTTCTCAGCCTCAGGAATCCCAAGTCTATCAAAAGTATCTCTTATATAACTTGGTACGTCATCCCAGTTTTCATTCATAGGTGCCGAATCAGGCTCTAAATAATGTACAATATCATTCACATCAAGATCTGATAAAGTCAGGACCCCAATCAGTCATTGGCTTTGAATCATAAACTTCTAGCGCTTTTAATCTAAATTCCCTCATCCAATCAGGCTCATTTTTTTCTATCTGAAATTTTTATTAATAATTTCCGCTGTAAGCCCCTTATCAACTTTATATCTGTAATGCTCTTCATCCTTTTTATATCATAAACACCACGCTCAATATCCGCAACATATGTTTTTTTTCTATTTTCCATTTTTCCCACACTTTCCATCCTGTATTAAAATTTTTATAATCCCAATTCTTTCTTTCATTTTAGCATAACCATCTTTTTCAATGCTTTCCACTAATTCTTGTCCACCTGTCTTTACAATTTTTCCATCCATCAGAATATGAACAAAATCAGGATTTAAATAGTCAAGAACCTTATCATAGTGAGTAATTATAAGCAAAGCCGTATCCTTAGTCTTCAATTTTTGAACTCCTTCAAATACAATCTTTGTTGCATCAATGTCAAGCCCAGAATCAGTTTCATCCAGAATAGCCAATTTTTGGCTCTAAAACTGCCATTTGCAAGATTTCATTCTTTTTCTTTTCTCCACCAGAAAACCCAACATTCAAATGTCTATCTGCATATTCAGGATTAATGTGAAGTTTTTCCATTTTTTCTACTAATTCATTATGAAATTGCATCAAATACTGTTTTTCCCTCAGTAACAGCCTCTTTTGCTGTTCTCAAAGAAATCCTCTACAGTAAGTCCCTGGTATTTCCTCAGGATATTGGAATGACAGGAAAAATCCCTTTTTAGCTCTTTCATCTACAGCAGCATCATTAATATTTTCTCCATCAAAATAATGTCTCCATAAACCAGTTCATGTTTTGGATGTCCCACAAGAATACTTGCAAGTGTAGATTTTTCCAGCTCCATTAGGACCCCATAATTACATGAACTCTCCTTTATTTATAGTCAAGTTCAGTCCTTTTAAAGATTTCCTTCCCTCTACTTCAGATTTTACGTTTTTCAATTCTAACAAAACTCATATTAATTTTACCTCCAAAAAATTTTTCTAAATATATCTAATATTTCACCAAACTTAATCAAATCAAAAATTTGAGTGAAACATATCAATTTTTAATTATTTCATAAACTGATTTTATCATAAATTTATTTGTTTATCAAATCAAATTATACTTATATATTTTATCAAAAATTTGTAATAAAAATCAATTGTGAAAATAATTTATTTATATTTTTTTCTATATAATAATTTGTATTTTTACATACAATAACCTATTTTTAATCATCTTTATTTGAAAAATCACATCTTTCCAACTGTTCCATTGCATGTTTTCATTATCATTTCTTCATCACTCTGCAACAGTGATTCCAGCTTTTCTTTGCCTTAGAGTGTTTATCATCTACCCTAAAAGCAAAACAACATTTTTCTCACTAATGCAAAAATTATCATCCCAACGGTATTTTTCACAAAATCTGAAATTGCTAATTCATATATGACATTCTATTGTTTTTGTGCTAGGGTGAAAAACTTTTTGAAAATACGTCCTATATGTTTCATGTTCTTTCATGAAATTCTTCTTTAACTAATTAATGTAATCTTCAATAAATTCAGATCTATCTACATAATCCACTAATTGAGAACATCAAATTCTCTATTTCAGATGAATTTTTTTCTTTGACATGACTATTTTTATTCCCATCTTTATTTATTATATTTATTTTTCTTCATCTGAAATATTAGAAAATTTGAAATTAATTCATCATTTTTCAGATTGAAAATTTACAACATGAAAGTTTTTATTTTAATTCAAATAATTTCTTTAATTCATTTTCATATTTTGCTGATATTTTCATTATTTGTTCTCCCTTTATAATTTCATATTTTTAAATTTTGATTGAATATTTCTAATCTCTTTTACCCGCTTTCATCCTATTTAAAAACTCCTTTTTGTAATCGATGAACATTTATTTGTTATTTATATTTTTCATACTAAACCCCTATTTAAATAAAGAATTTATTAAAAACTTTTCTAAAAAGATAAAAATCTAATATTTTTCAAAATAATTAAAAATATAATTTTTCATTTTTAAACAGAGTCTACCATAAACTAATCCGTCGGAGCATTTTTGTGCTGGCAAACACTGTTTGAGCATAGCGAGTTTTTGTCAGTGCAGAGTCGTAGACTAGCCATAGGTTGTAGGATTTGCGGCAATGAGCAATCTACAATAGCACATAAATAAAAACATAGTAATTAGTTGAATGATCTATGAAATAGCTATTATAAAAATTTATTCCTATTTTTCAAAAGAGTTTTAGTATTAATAACAAATCTTTCAATTCTTCAAGACTAATTTTTTTCCCATTATTTATATTCTCCTATTTGATTTTTCAGATAAAAAATGTTGCATTTAATATTGCAATTTTATGATAAGTTAAAATTTTACAAAAGTATCCTCTAAACACCTACTCCAAAGAGAATACTTTTATATATATTTTTATTATTTATTATTTTAAAGCAAATGCCTTGTGATTTAAAGGTCCAGTATAGTCGTTTAATTTAAAGGACTGTTTCAAAGGCTTCTGTGATTAATTTTTGTAGTGAAGACTGCTTCGCTTACTGTGGAACCTTTTGCCAGTTCTGCTGTGATTGAGGCGGAGAAAGTACATCCTGCACCATGATTCCATTCTGTATCAATTTTTCAGATTCAAAAAATTCAAAAATCTTTTTCCATCGTATAAGAAATCAATTGATTTTTCTCCAGCGAAAAATTTTTCTTCCTTTTATAACAACATTTTTGCACCCTAAGTCACATATTTTTTTAGCCGCTTCCTTTGCTTCCTCAAGCGTGTCAATTTTTCCATTCCAGCTAACTGCGCGGCTTCAAATAAGTTTGGTGTAACGACAGTTGCGTAAGGCAATAAATGATTTTTCATGGCAATTACATTTTCTGGGAAAAGATTTTCAGTAGAGCCGCTGCTCACTTTGCATACCATAACAGGGATCTATAACAACTGGATTTTTTTACAATTTTTCAAAATAGAACCTACATATTCAATAATTTCCAACTGTAGGAAGTATACCAGTTTTAATGCATCCACTCAATTCCATTTACAACTGTATCAATTTGTTCTTTTATAACATTCAATTCAATTGGAAAAACTTTGTGAGCCCAGCTATTTTCTAGGATCCATTGTAACAATAACTGTCAGAGCGTTCATTCCATACCTCCTCTTTCCTGAAAACGTCTTCAGATCCGCTTGTATACCAGCTCCTCCGCTTGTATCAGATCCTGCGATTGTTAAAACTTTTTTATAGACATTTTAGTACCTCCAGTTTAGTATTTTATAATTTTTAAATCTATCTCACAAAGTCAATATTTTTCATAATTTCCTTTGCAATTTCAGGTTTATTCATCGTATAAATATGAACTCCTCTAATTCCATAACAAACAATTCTATAATCTGTTCACTTGCATACATTATTCCAGCTTTTTCATAGATTCTGGATTATCTCCATATTTTTCCAGCAATTTATCCAATTTTTTTCAGGTACAGAACATTTGGAAAGTTCTATAATTCTTTTTATTTGTTTGGCATTTGTAACTGGCATAATTCCCGCAATCAACTGGAACTTTTGATATCCAGTTTTTCAGCTTGCTCCTTAAATTTTTACAAAACGTCATTGTCAAAGAACATTTGAGAAGCCAAAAATCCGTTCCAGCTTCAACTTTATTTTTCAAATGGAACAGGTCAACTAAATCATTATTTTTCATAATGAGTTTCAGGATAAAATGCCCACCAATTGAAAAATCATTAAATTCGCTGTTTTTCTCAAATCGCTGATTAACTCAGAAGCATATTTATAATCACCTTTATCGTAAATTTCTTCCGTTTCTCCCTGTGGTACATCTCCACGAAGTGCCAAAGATATTTTTTTATATTTTTTACTTTTTGCTTCCTGCAAATAATCGTGAATTTCACTTTTTACTTCCAACACAAGTCAAATGAGCCAAAACTTCCGTCTTCAAATTATTTTTTTAATGTGAGAAGCTATTTCAATAGTCCCACCTTTAGTTTTTCCCCAGCACCATATGTAACACTGATAAAAATCAGGCCTATACTCCACTAATTCAGCAGTTACATTCTTTAATTTTCTCTTCAGAAAAATTTTTATTTGGTGGAAAAATCTCAAAAAGAAATTAAACGCTCCTTTTTCAAATAAATCTTTTATTTTCATTAAAACCTCCCAATTTCAAATATTTTTACATTTATCTTTTCTAAGAATAATTTAAATTTGTATTTCCAAACATATTGTACTATAAAAATATATTTTGTAAATTTTTTAATTATACTTTTTAGTTTTTCTTTAATATAAATTTTAGTTATATCAAGTTTTTAAATTTGTTTTTAAAAGTTTTTAGAAAATGTTTGATTTTTGGAAAAAGAAAAAGTAATAAAATAAAATTAAAATTGTGGGTATTTTCTAGTCTAAAAATATACCCACGTCTTAAATTTTTCAGTTTTATATAAAGCTAAATATCTAGTTTGATTCTTTCAATTTTTGCTCCAACAGTGTTTAATTTCAGTTCCAGTCTGTCATAACCTCTGTCAATATGATAAACTCTGTTTACAATTGTTTCTCCATCCGCCGCAAGTGCTGCCAGAACCAGTGCAGCTCCTGCTCGTAAATCCGAAGACATTACTTCCGCTCCAGTTAATGGCAATCCTCCATTTACAAAAGGCAACTCCATGTCTTATCGTAATATCTGCACCCATTCTGTTAAATTCAGGCACATGCATAAATCTGTTTTCAAAGACAGTTTCTTCCATTGAGCTTCCACCATTTACTAATGTTTGTAATAACATCATTTGAGGCTGCATATCTGTTGGAAATCCTGGATGCGGCAATGTTTTTATTTTTGATGGCTTCAAATCTTTCACTTTTCCGATTACAGATAATCATATCTCCATCCTGTTTGAATTTTACGCCCATAGCTTCCAGTTCAGACTTTAAATACTCCCAAATCTTCCAGTCTTGCATCCTGAATTTTTAAATCTCCTTCTGTAACTAATGCCGCTATTACATAAGTTCCTGCTTCAATTCTATCTGGCATAATTGAATATTCTACTGCATGAAGCTCTTCCACTCCCTTCAATTTCAATATTTGGTGTTCCAAGTCCCTGTAATTTTTGCTCCCATTTTATTTAAGAAATTTCCTAAATCAACGATTTCAGGCTCTCTTGCTGCATTTGAAATAATAGTTTTACCTGGCGTTTTTACAGCTGCCATCATAATATTCTGTGTCGCTCCTACACTTGGGAAACCTAAAGGAATTTCAGCTCCTTTTAAATTATCAGATTTTGCGTGAACATATCCGTGTACTCTCGTAATATCGGCACCTAGCATTTCAAATCCCTTTAAATGCAAATCGACAGGTCTTGAACCTATTGCACATCCTCCAGGAAGTGAAACTACTGCTTCATCTAAATTTGCAATCATTGGTCCCATTACTAAAAATGATGCTCTCATTTGTTTTACAATCTGATAACTTGCTTCAGTTCTTTTAAAAGCCATTGTTTATAATTTTATAAGTATTGTTATCTAATTTTTCAGTTATCATTCCCAAAATCTTCAAGCAATTTCATTGTTACTCTAATATCTCTCAAGTTTGGAACATTTTTTTAAGATATATTCCCCTTTTGCAACAAGAGTTGCGATAATTATTGGAAGAGCTGCATTTTTAGCTCCACTTACTTTTTATTACTCCGTTTTAAAGGCGTTTTTCCCTGTTATTCTAAAATCCATCAACCACGTTTTTCCTCCTAATTTTTGACATATTGGACATTTTTGATCCTAATAGTTTATCCATAAAAAGTTAAGTTTTTATAATTTTTTTGCATATTCTGGCATTTCTTTATTTATGATATTCATATGAAAATCACAAATTGCACTTTTCCATAGCTTCATAGTATACATCTGGTAAATGTTTTATATGACAAGTTTCCAGTTTTGAGGTTACCACAATTTCATCTCCATCTTCATGAGTAATGGTATCCTTTGCCACTACCACCAATGCTATTTGACCTCACAGAGTAAATTATCTATCATTTTGTATGGTATCTTTTAGCTATTTCAATATATTTTTATATCGTCAAAATTTGCATGTCTTGAAATAACCATTTTTGCAACCTCTTTATTTTCCAAAAGCTTTTCTATTTCATAATAAATACCTTTTTCTCTAATTTCATCAAATGTAAGGGCTTTTATAATTCTTTTCTTTGTATTCTCCAAGAAATAGATTTTTCAACTTGTGCATTTACCGCTCTATCTGTCACTTCTTCCACATATTTTCATAACATCAGTTCTACTACTGTTAATGCTAGTTTCCATTTTAATTCTCCAATTCATTTAAATAAATATCAAAAAATTTTAATATATTTTTAACTCTTTAAAAATTTATTACACTTTTGTCATTATACTACTATATTTCTCAACCATTTTTATAACTCTATATAGTTTAAAAGAAAAATTAAAAATCAACATTGATAAAAACAAAAACAACTTTAAATACAATAAATATTTGAACAAATTTAGTTATTTTAGGAATCTCTTCCCGTCCTTTCGTCTTTTCTTATGGAAAAATCAAGAGTGAAAACAATATTATGTACAATATTGACCCTAACATTGAAATATTTCCTGTAAACAAATAAATTACTTCCAAAAGTAGAAAAGCATATACTTTAAAAAGTAGTTCTTTTACTTGTAAAAATAAGTTTATCAAATTAAAATTTGCATACATGTATAATAAAAATCAGTATAATTATTCCCAGATATGAAGTTATTAGTTCCATTTTTCTCTATAAGGAAGAATATAAAATATACCATAGTTGTAATTATTAGTATTCTTACTTTTTCATCCCTATCTTTTTAATTCACGTTTTTCTTTTTCATCTACTTAATCATCTCCCAACTTTATATTGTTATAAATCATTTTTAATTTAGATTTTTCCACATAATTTCTTTGCCGTTGTAATATTCACTTTTCCCAATACTTCCTGAATAATGCAAATATCAGCATTAGCTTCAGATAAAAATTCCAACTAAAAGAATTTCTAAAAATATGCGGATATACATTTTTCAATTTTTGCATTTTTGGGCAGTAACTTTTTAAGTTTTTCCAAAACTTTTCACGGCGAATATCAGGAAATATTTTTAAACTTTCATTTGCATTTTTAACTTTGGTCTGTAAATTTCCAGATAATTTTTAATTTCTGTTCAAAACTATTGTCAATTAATTTTATCTGATATTTTGAATTTTTTTCCAAGAGTTTTTATAAATTTATCATACTGATTTTCAATATCCTTTATTTTCAAATTTAAAATTTCTGAAATCATTGCTCCTGTTACAATTAGTAACTTAATAATTAGTCGATTTTGCATTCCAGCAGGTGTGTTGGGGCAATTATCCACAATCTGCTTTATTTCTTCTAATGTTAAAGTTTCAGGCGGCTGTATATTCACGCTTTAAGTTTTTATTATTCCAGCAGGGTCTTTTGTAATCAACTTATTCAAATAACAAAATTTATAAAATGTCTTTAATACTGAAACTTTTTCTCAAAACTGAATTTTTCTCAATTTTTATTCAAATTATCAATATAACTAGAAATTTCTTTTTCTCCAATTTCAGAAAAATCTTTTTACAAACAGAAAAAAATTGTGTTAAATCACGATTATACCCATTTAATGTATTTTGGGAACTTCTTTTTCAAATTTTAGAAATTCAGGAAGTTTTTCAGCTGCATTTGATTTTTAACTGATATTTTTACTTTTTTTATCAAAATTATCTTTTATCAAATTTAACTTTTTCTTTTCAGAAATTTCTAATTTTTCTCCGAATTATCTATATCAGCACTTTTTTTGTCCCATAATCCCATAATCTCCTTGGCGTGACTTACAGATGCTTCCAGTAATGTTATCTCCTGAAATAATTCTTGCAATTTCCCTTATTCTCTCTTCTGTATTTAGTTCTCGAACTTTTGTCTCCGTAAAATTATTTTCAATTTCCTTTTTGATAAAAACTGCTGCTGAGCCTTTCCAGCGATTTGCGGAGAATGCGTTACACAGATGATTTGTGTATTTCTCGAAAGTTCTCTTAACTTTTCCGCCACTCTTCGTGACTGTTTCTCCAGAAATACCAGTATCAATTTCATCAAAAATCAATACTGAAATATTGTCAACTTCAGAAAATACACTTTTTAGAGCAAGCATTATACGTGAAATTTCTCCACCTGACGCAATTTTAGCAAGCGGCTTTGAAAGTTTCTCCGACATTTGTTGTAATTAAAAATTCTGCATTGTCTGTTCCGTGAGCTGTGATTTCTTCTTTTTGATTACTTTCCACTTTAAATTTTGCATTTTCCATATTCAAGTCACTTAATTGAATATCCACCGTATTTTGCAGATTTTCTGCAATTTTCATCCAATTTCGCTCAATCTTTTCACTATCCTGAAAAATATCGGTTTACAAGCTCTTTTTCTGAATTTTAAGATTTTCCAGCTCTTCATTTTCAAAAATTTACTAGCGACAAGTCTTTTTCAATTTTTATTTTTAAATTCCAGAATTTCCGTAATTGTCGAGCCGTACTTTCTTTTTAATTTATTAATTTTATCAATTCTTTCCACAATTTTTCCAGTTTAGTGTCATTTATTTCAACATCGCCGATAGAATTGTCCACAGAATAGGAAATTTCTTCAATTTCGTATAAAACAGACTCTATTTTTCAGAAAGTTCGCTGTAGGACTCTGATAAATCTGAAAGCTGCTCCAAATTTCTTTTTGCCCGTCCTAGTGCAGTCAGAATGGAAAATTCTCCCTCTTTTAGCAATTGAGAAGTTTCTTCCAGTTTTTCGCTAATTTTTTTCCAGCATTAAATAAAAATTCTGTATTCTTCTTCCAGTTCATTATCTTCATTTTCTTTTTAAAATCCAGTTCATTAATTTCATTAAATTGAAATTCCAGTACATCTCTGCAATTTTTAGATTTTTCATCTTCAATATTTTTATTTTTAAATTTTAATTTCTTGATTTCACTTACATTTTTCACGAATCTTTCTGAAAGCTCCTTTCTTCATCATTCAAAAAATCTATCCAGTAAATGCAAATGATATTCATTATTTAACAAAAACTGATGTTCGTGCTCTGACTAAATCAATAATGTTTACCATAAGCTCCTTTAATCTTGATAAAGTCTGTCTTTTCCCATTTACCATTATTTTAGATTTTTGAACTTCTGTCAAAAAAACGAGTTATAAATCAGCTCGTCATCTTCTATTTCAAATCCAAGCTCATTTAGCCTTTTCTTCTGATTTTCATTTTAATTCAAAAATACCTTCTGCAAAAAGGTTTTCTTCCCATTTCTAATCATGTCAATATGACTTCTTTCACCAATTAATAGTGAAATTCCATTTAAAAATAATTGATTTTCCAGCCCCAGTTTCTCCAGTCAATGCAATAAATTTTTCATTAAATTCCAAGTCCAGATTTTTATTATAGCTAAATTATTTAATCTTAATTCTCTTAGCATTTCCTTCCTTTCACTATTTTATTTTTATAATTACAAATTTACCTGTAAATTATATTTTATGCTATTTTTAATTTAATAATTAATTTTTCATTTATATTTCTTATTTTAATAATTATAATACAGAATCTCCCCATTTTAATTTTTGTCTTAAAATACTGTAATAATCACTATCCATTGGTTTTTACTATTCTAATCTTCGACAATCTTGTTGATACAAGATCATTTTTGCTGAATTTGGAACCACTGATTTCCGTCAATATTCAAGTGAACAACCTCATCTCTGGAAGTTGCCTTAAAACCAGTACTTCACAGCCATCTACGATAATTGGACGTGCTGTTAGGCTTTGTGGAGCTAATGGCGTTATTGACAGGGCATTTAATCCAGGGTGAACAATTGAACCGCCTGCTGAAAGTGAGTAGGCTGTGGATCCTGTGGGAGTTGCCACAATAATTTCCGTCAGCTCTGTATTTATTTACAAAAATATCGTTTGAATAGACTTCAACTTGTATTAAATGTGCCTCATGTCCACCTTTTTGTTATTACAAGCTCATTTAATGCATAAAAGATATTATCTTCGTATTTTACTTCTAAAAATGCTCTTTCTTCTATCTTATAATTTCCATTTTCATAATCTTCAACATTTTAACCGCATTTTGAGGCTTCCTCTGGCCAGATATCCCAGTGAACCCATATTTACTGCAAGCACAGGTATGTTTCCTGTAATCGCTTCTTTTTGCCGCAATAAGCATTGTTCCATCACCACCAAGTGAAATTATCAAATCCGCTTCTTCCACTCCGAAAACTTCCTGAATATTTTTCCTTTAAATAATCATAAAAAATCCTTTCAACAAATTTTTCGTTTCCATATCCAGCTTTTTACAATTCTAACTTTTTCTACTTTATTTTTCTATTTAAATCATTATTTTTCAATTTTTCAGATTTTTCCATAATAAATGCCTCTTTTTCTTAAAATATTAAAAATTATACTTTTTAAAAATTTTTGCTCACTTGCCTTTGTGGAATATTGTACCATTTTTAGACTCATAAATTTTCTAAAATAATTTTTAATTTTTAAATAATTTATAAATGAAAAATGGAAAATGTTGTATAATGTTATAAATAAAACTAAAAAAATATAAATGTAATTTATAAAAAGGAGAGAAAAACAATGAGCAATATAATATTATTTTTAGGGGCAGTTTCGTTAATTGCATTCGAAATTACAAACAATTTACAAAAATAAAGCACAAACTACAGTAGAAGGTAAAACTAGCGAAAAAGCCACATCGTCAGTAAATGGAACTGCTAAAGAAGGAAAAGTCAGTGAAAAAGCAACTCATCTGCAGGAGCAAAAAGAACTGAAGGCAAAACAGTGAACAGGCAACTTCATCAGCTGGAAGCAATCAAAACCTCAAAATAATGGAAATCCCACAGAAGCAAAAATCTGCTCAACAGCCACAAAATAAACCTGCCAATCAAAATGAACAAAAGCGGAAATGATCCGAGAATAACCAAAAACTCAAATACACAACAGCAGCCTAAAAAATAGTGGTGATTTTAAAAACTAGACGATACTGATGTTAAAGATAAATTTAAACTTGATACATCGAAAAAATAATGTATTAAATAGGTGAAAAATATGATGTATAAAGTTCAAGTACGATTTTTATTCATTCAGACATAAAAATTAAAATTCCTGAAATTTATGATGATTCTATCTTTTGACAAGTTATTTGGAATTTTGGAAAGATGTAGATGAAAAAGTACAATTCATATTCAGAAAAATTCAGTACATTGATAAAATAAATAAAAATAGCGGGCATTTGTAAAAAAGTAAATGATGAAACTATAAAAATTTTTGAGCAAATTATTCATTTGTCCAAAAATTATTGTGGAGAATATGACATTACGATAATGCCTCTCATAAGGCTTTGGGGATTTTATAAACAAAATCCTATTTTGCCGTCTTTGGATAAAATAAAAAGTAAAAACTTATGGATTATAAAAAGATAATTATTGATAAAAGAAAATCGGGTAAAAATTGAAAAGAATCAGGAAATTATAACAGGTTTCATTTATAAAGGCATACGCAATAGAAAATAGTTGAAGAAATGAAAAATTGGGATAAAGGACGCAATTGTAAATGCTGGCAGGAGTAGTATTATTGCTATTAATGAATGGGGGATTATCGCTGAAAATCCTGAAGAGAGAAAGGAAATATTGCGAAATGAAAAGGGAAATGCTGATTAAAATAACTCAAAAATCAATATGCTGACAACGATGAATACAACGATTTATTTGAAATAAAAATAAAAAAATAAAAAGTTTTTCAACTTCCAATCAAAAATACATATCTTTTTGATAAATAACGAAAAATACGGGACATATTATAAGTCCCAAAACAGGATTTCCATCTCAAAATAAAGCAAGTTGGAGTAATTACAGAAAATGCCTTTTTGGTGATATTATTTTCGACAGGGCTGTATAACCAGACTCCTTGTAAAAATTTTATGAAATTATGGGAAAAATTGTCTAAAAGAAATGGAGATTTCGGGATTTTTGATTGATGAAAGATGGGGAGATTTTTATTTTTAATATGGAGAAATATTTTTAAAAACAGAATGGAAGAAAGGATAAAAATGGCAAAGATGTTTTCATGAACTGCGGGATATAAGCTCATTAAAGTCAAGACGGAATAACATAGTATTGATATTTCTATGTTTTCTCGTGAGAATTTTTCAGGAATTATCGTAGGAACGTATACTTTATTATTAAAAATGTCAATATTTCGAGAATTTTTACAACAAATCTAGAACTTTCCAAAAATAATCATTGGGATAATTGTTTTTATTCTGATGGGAATGGCAGTGCAGTTTATGCTATCAAAATATCCACTGATTAGCGAGGGCGGAATTCCGCAGGTTAGCGGATTACTACAAAAAAGGTTAAGTTTAAGTGGCTTGGAGAACTGGTTACGAAATTTGTGGGAGGAATTTTGGCAATTGGGACTGGAATGTCTATGGGGCGTGAAGGGCCTTCGGTGCATTTGGGGGCTTTGGTAGGGTTCTGGAATTAAGGAAGTTACAAAGCGTTCAGAAGTAGAAGAAAAATATTTGGTGACGTGTGGAGCAAGTGCTGGGATTTCGTCTACATTTAACGCGCCACTTGCGGAGTAATTTTTTTCACTGGAAGAATTGCATAAATTTTTCTCGCCGTTACTGTTAATTTGTACTCTTGTGGCAAGTGGAACTTCAAATTTTATTTCAAGAATGATTTTAGGCTCACATACATCCTTTCAATATAATTTTTATGCTTCCAAAAGATATACCATATTATATATTTTGCAATTATAACAGTGATCTTTTGCATTATAATCACAATTACTGGAAAAAGCATTCAGTTATTTTTGCTGCTTATTCAAAAGACAATATAAAAAAATGGAAATTAAATAAATATGTGAAAATGTTGTTAGTTATGATTGTCGCTCTATGTTATAGCTGTGTTTTTAGCGATATAACAGGTGGTGGACACGAACTTATTGAGGAAATGTTTGGGGAAAAAGTGTGCTTAGAACACTTGTTGTAATTTTAGTTTTAAAATTCTTTTACACAATGCTTTGTTATGCAACAGGGAGCGCCAGGAGAATTTTGCCAATGCTTGTAATAGGGAGCTTTGACAGGGAAAAGTGTATGGAGAAATCTTGAACCATTATTTTTCGATTCCAAAATGAAATCATTGTACATTTTATGCTGTTAGGGAATAGCGGCTTATTTTACAGCGGTTGTAAGAGCGCTAATTACAGGAATTACATTGATTTTGGAAATGACGGAAATTTTTTCATATTTGTATATGCTAATAATTGTCTGTACAATAACTTATATTTTTACAGAATTATTGAAAAATGGAACCTATTTATGAACGGCTTTTATTTTCAATATGTTTCATAAGCAAATTTTGGCAGAAGATAAACAGAATAGTGAAAATGAAAAAGCATGCCAGAAGGCTTGAAATGCTTGAAAAATGGTGGAAAAACATTGATATTGGTGTAAAATCAAATAGGAAAAACGCGAAAAGATAAAATTGTTACGCTTTTGATTCCTGGGGTACAAATTCAGAATTTGATAATAAGACAGTTAAAGATTTTGAATTTGCCTGAAAATCTTCTGATTGTAAGTGTGCGTAAAGCTGGAAGGACAGCATTGCACGTGGAGATACGATTGATTCAGAGTGAAATCAACTTTGTGATTATTACGGATTATACGACAGCGCAGAGTATGCTGGGGAATTGAAAGAAAAAGGGATGAAGATAGTGGAATAATGTAAAAATAATATACTTTGAAAAATAAAAACAGTGGAATTTTACTTTCACTGTTTTTTTGTAATATTTGTATATGTTGTCAATCTTCTTCCCAGCTTTTTAGCTTTTTCAACAGCCTTTTTTTCCAATAGGTATAATATTTTTTTCCCTCTAAATTTTCAGATAAGTCTGGTGTAAAATCTTTGTTTAAACGCCAGTTTTTTTTGATTTCTTCTTTATTTTTCCAAAATCCAACGGCAAGTCCAGCTAGATAGGCAGCACCTAATGCAGTTGTTTCGATAATTTCAGGACGTAAAACTTTTGTATTTAAAATATCGCTTTGAAATTGCATTAGGAAATTGTTTGCAGTTGCACCTCCGTCTACTTTTAGTGAATTTATTTCAATACCTGAATCTTCTTTCATTGCGTTTATCAAGTCTTTGGACTGGTAGGCGATGGATTCGAGGGCAGCACGAATTATGTGATTTTTATTAGATCCACGGGTAAGCCCAACGATTGTGCCACGGGCGTACATATCCCAGTATGGCGAGCCTAATCCAACAAATGCTGGAACTAAGTAAACGCCACCGTTATCATCAACTTGCTGTGCAAAATATTCTGTATCAGAAGCCTTGTCAAAAAATCCTTAATTCGTCACGAAGCCACTGGATAACAGCCCCACCAATGAAAATACTTCCTTCCAGAGCATATTCCACTTTTCCATCAATCCCAATGGCAATAGTTGTAAGCAAGCCATTATTTGATTTTATGCACTTGTTCCCAGTATTCATAAGCATAAAGCATCCTGTTCCGTAAGTATTCTTTATATCTCCAGTATGAAATCCAGCCTGCCCAAACAGCGCCGCCTGCTGATCTCCAGCGATACCTGAAATTGGAATAGAAGTACCGTTTTTCTTCGCCAATTGTAATTCCCATTCTTGTTTTTGCCGTAAACTTCACTTGAATTTCTAACTTCTGAAGCATACTTTCTGGAATATTAAGCTCCTTTAAAATTTTTGTCCCATTCTAAATTTTTTTATGTTAAAAAGCATAGTTCTGGAAGCATTTGTAAAATCAGTAACATGCACTTTTTCCGCCAGTTAGTTTCCACACGAGCCAAGTATCAACCGTTCCAAAAAGCAGTTCCCCATTTTTCAGCCTTTTTCCCTTGCACCTTTCACATTGTCAAGAATCCATTTTACTTTTTGTCCCAGAAAAAAATAAGCATCGATTATCAGTCCTGTATTTTCGTTTACATAATCTTCGAGTCCACGATTTTTCAATTCTTCGCAAATTTCCGCCGTTCGTCTGCATTGCCAGACAATTGCGTTATAGACAGGCTCGCCAGTATTTTTATCCCACACGATTACAGTTTCCCTTTGATTTGTAATTCCAATTGCTGCAACGTCCTTTAGAGAAATTCAGATTGTGCGATAACTTCGTAAGTACGGAACGCTGGCTTGCCCATATTTCCATAGCATTATGCTCAACCCACCCTGGCTGCGGGAAAATTTGCGTAAATTCCTTCTGAGCTTTTCCAATAATGTTCAGATTTTTATCAAAAATAATTGCACGTGAGCTAGTTGTTCCTTGATCCAGAGCGATTATATATTTTTTTTGATTATCCATAAGACCTCCTTATAATAAATTATATCTTGAGAAGTTTATTTGTCAAATTTTTAATTTGTAAAATGATGGAATCTGTGATATAATATAAAACGCAGTAAAAATTACTAAATTTTTTTAAACACAAGGAGGAAAAAAATGGACAAAAAGAAAAATCAACACAATCGTTGGCTCAATAGGAGCATTTATAGGTATATTTGTATTTATAACATATATCCCTCAAATTATTGCTAATATAGGTGGAGAAAAAGCACAGCCATGAGCAACCGCTTACTGCCTCAGTTTCCTGTTTAATATGGGTAATTTACGGATGGACTAAAGAACCCTAAAAGATTATATTTTAATTGTGCCAAATGCGCAGGAGTAATATTAGGATTTTTGACTTTTATTACAGCAATTTAACTATAGCAAGAAGCTCAGTCTTCAATGCAATAAAAGAGAACAGTTTACTTTAACAGAAAAAGATAGGAAAGACAAATAAACGAAAAAACTTAAAAATCTTAGGGATGAATTAGAACAGCACTTTTCTGTAATTTTTCGGACTGTTTGCAACAATTACAGCACTCTAAATAAATCTGATATATAGTTTTTGCTAAAAAGCTTATTTGAATGATTACTCTAATCATTTTAGTAAGCTTTTTTATATAAAAATTTAAATGGGATTTCCTATAGCTAATTTTATATTACATTTTTAGAAATTGAAGAGTAAAAAAACTAAAATTTTTATTTTTTTGTCAATTTAATTTCAAAATTTCAATTTCATCTTTTTATTTTTATACGAATAATCAATTTTAAATTCATTTGAAATATTATATCCAAAATCGAAATTGTTATTAAACATATTTTTTTAAAAAATCTCTTTTGTGCTATTTTTATAATAATCATTCAAAAGTGTAAACAAATCCAAATTACTTATTTTTAAATCTCCAGCAATATTATATTTTCCTGATGATACAAATTCATGTGAAATGTTTTCATCATTTTTCTATAATCTCCATTTTGTCAAAATCCGAAAATTTTTCTCATCAAAATCATCTTCATCAATTAAATCTTCATTTTCCGCATTTTCATCAGCATTTATAATCATCAAAAACCTGCATTCCGCTCCTTTGACAAATTTACCAGAGTTTCATACTGCTCGAGGCTTTGCAGAATGGATAACGTGGACAATATGACTCGAATTTGCAGGATTATTTTTCAAATTCGTAATTTCTGGGAATCCAGTTGTTAATATAGTCATCAGCGGAAACTTCGCTTGTCAGCCATAAGTCAGCATATTTTGACATCTCATCTGTAATAGTTCCTCCAGGATTTCCGACAACTAATGAATCAGGATATTTAGTTTTTAACGTAATTGTATAGCTGAGACATGTATTTTTACTTCTGATAAGTTTTTCCAGAAGATAATTCATCAAAAAAATTCCTGAAATATAGTTTTTCACCAAAAATTCCATATATTTATCAATCTCAGAATAAATTTTGTTAATATTTTTCAAATATTCATTTGTTGTAACGATATCCAAGATTTTTATACCTAATTTATTATTTTTAATCTGAGTAATATATTTAGAACTGTTCTCATATGAAAAATCATCAGAAAAGATTGATTATAACATAAGGAATTGAATTTTCAGATGAAAAATTAAACTGATTTTTTTCACTTGAATCGAAAGTATTTTGATTAAATGAAGAATTTTGAAAAAGTTTTTTGGCTATTATCAATTTTACTTTTGTGAAAAACCATTCATATATCCAAAATTTACCTTGTATTCTTATCATTTTTCAAATTATTCTTAATAATATCAAAAATTTCATCATTTCCAAAAAGCTTCCAATCCTTTTATTTTCATTTTTACTTTTTTCTCCATTTTTCCCCTTTGTATTTATAATAATATTATTATTCTAAAACAATTTTCAAATTTTTGACCAATACGTCCAAAAACTCTAAAAGTTTGTATTTATTAGCACTTTTTAGAGCAAATCTCGACTATTTTAATTTTAAAGTTTGTTATATTTAATTTGACTATATATGTTATCATATTATTTCAAGGAAAAAAATTTATATTTTTCATAACTGCTTTTAAAATGAGGCTTACAAATTTATAATTTTTAACCTTTTAAAATTATTTTTTTAAAAATTAACTTGATTTTTTTCATTTCAAGTTAAAATTTAATATAGAGTAAATTTTTGAATAATAATCACAGGAGGAAGTGTTATGAGAATATATGACAGCAATAACATTAGAAATGTCGGAATTTTAGGGCATAGCGGTTCAGGAAAAAAGTAATATGGTGGAAGGGCTGGAATTTACGGCTGGGCTTACCAACCGTATTGTAAATAACGAAAAATGATACTAAAAATTACAAATTCTTTAAGTTTGCACGCGATAGAATATCAGACTTCAAAATTTAATTTTGTGGATATTCCTGGATATGGAGATTTCTTTGGTGAAGTTGAATCGGGACTTGCGGCAGTTGACGGAGCAATTATCATTGTTGACGGAACTACTGATTTAACAGTTGGGACAGAAACAGCTTTGGAGCTGACAGACAGCAGAAATATTCCAAGATTTATTTTTGTAAATAAAATTGATAATGAAAAAGCCGATTATGAAAAAATTCTTTCACAATTAAGAGAAAAATACGGTAAAAGAATCGCACCGTTTCATGTGCCTTGGGGACGTGGAGACGAATTTCGTGGGCATATTAATGTAGTTGATATGTTTGCAAGGGAATTTGATAAAAATAAAAATGAATGTGCGACTGTAGATATGCCAGCCGATATGGATGATGAAATAAATCCAATTAGGGAAATGCTTTTAGAAGCGGTGGCTGAAACTGATGAAGAACTAATGGATAAATATTTTAACGGCGAAGAATTTACAACAGCTGAAATTCATCGTGGACTTAGACAAGGAGTACTTGACTGTTCCGTAATTCCTGTTATTTGTGGTTCAACATTGAAAAATATTGGACTTCATACGACTTTTGATATGGTAAAGGACTATTTACCAGCACCAATTGATATTGAAAAAAATTCAGCCTGAAAAATACATTTTGTATGCCAAATTTTTCAAAACTACAATTGACTCTTTCTTAGGGAAAAAGTTTCCTACGCAAAAGTTTATTCTGGTGAAATCAAACAGGATAGCGAAGTTTTCAATGTAAATAAAAAAACAAAGGAAAAATTGGAAAAATTCATACATTTGTAATAAATAAAATGGACGAACTTCAAAAAGGCAATTGTTGGAGATATTGTCGTATTTTTCAAAATTTAACAGCACAAAAACTTCTGATACTCTTTCAACTAATGAAAAAGAACCTTCAGTAAAAGACATAACTTTCCCAAAACCACAGCTATTCGTAGCAATAGAGCCATTAAACAAAAAAATGATGATGAAAAAAATGTCATCTGGATTAAATCGACTGATGGAAGAAGACCCATCTTTCACTTGGCATAGAAACCTTGAAACAGGACAGACAGTGCTTGGAGTGCAAGGAGAACTTCATTCTGCAACAGTTATCGAAAAAAATTAAAAGCTAAATTTGGAATATCAATAAAAACTATCGAATTAAAAGTTCCATATCGTGAAACAATCAAAGGAACTTCCGAAGTTCAAGGAAAACACAAAAACAATCAGGAGGACATGGGACAATACGGAGATGTGCTAATCAAATTTTCGCACGTAGACGAAGACTTTGTCTTTGAGGAAACAATTACAGGTGGAAGCGTTCCAAAATCATACATTCCAGCGGTAGAAAAAGGATTAAGAGAATCATTAAAAGAAGGTGTTCTGGCTGGTTATCCCAGTAACTAATATAAAAAGCTGTCTTATACGACGGTTCATATCACGACGTAGATTCTTCAGAATTAGCCTTTAAAAATTGCAGCAAACTTAGCTTTCAAAAAGGGAATGTTGGCAGCAAAACCAATTTTACTTGAACCAATTATGGAACTTACAATTATCATTCCAGAAGAATATATCGGAGATGTAATGGGCGACATCAACAAAAAAACGTGGTAGAGTAATGGAATGGAAGCTCACAAAGGCACAAAACAAAAATAATAGCCGAAGCCCCTAATGTCTGAAAACATTCAAATACGCCAACGAATTGAAAGCCATCACGCAAGGACGTGGATATTTTGAAATGAAACTTGTAAGATATGAAGAATTAATGGGAGACTTGGCACAAAAAGTAATTGACAGCAGATAAAACTATAAATAAAAATATTTTTATATAGTTTGAGAAAAGAGAAAATTTACTACTACTATACTAGTATACAATCTATTTAACTATTGAAAATGTCTCATTATACATATAGGATTTTTATTCAGATTTTAAAAACTGCTTATTGCTAATAAATGTTTTTCATAATTCTATGTTTTTCTTTTTATATAGCAAGGGAAATCAATCGCCATTTCCCTTTGCAACCTAACTCGTCTAAAGCATTTTTGAAACAAAAACGAAACTCGCTGACGCTCAGACAATCAGTTTTTATTCCAAAAATCACGACATTCTACATAAAATTATAAAAAATTATTATATTTAAATTCTTAAATTTTAGAAAAATATTAAATAAGAAAAATTTCGTTAAAAACATATATAATAAAATACGAAAAATATTTATTAATCATAATATTTATAAATAAAATTATAAAAGTCTCTAAGACGGATACTTAAAAATTAGATTTTTAACAAGACTCCTAAATTAATTGTTGTAAAAATTTTTATTTCTATTTTTAAATGGAGTTTAATATAAAATATTTAGACGGGGAAATTTTTATAAAAAAACTTTTGAAAAATCAAAAATATAGTACAATAAGTTTGTAGAAAAATTCCACCACTACTAAAAATTAAAAATGCAGAGAAAAATCCACTTAAAAAGCCAGTAAAAATGCTAGTTAGAGTTACGGAAAATGCTAAAAACAGCAAAAATGACAAAAATTAATCAAAAATGTGATTTTAATGTCTGAAAAATCTTGTAACATTGATAAATAAAGGGTTTTCTCAAAAAGTACGGGTAAGAATAGTGAATCCATTAAAATAAGGATTGAAACAAAAATTAAAAACAACAACTTTTATGTGAGGTTGTTTTTTTGTTTATAGAAAAATTGTGAAAAAAGGAGTGAAAGGAAATGGCGTTAATTTTTGTTACTGGCGGAGCGAAAAAGTGGGAAAAGCAAGTTTGCTGAAGAGTTAATTTTAAGTTTGAATAATGGGAAGCAGGAGAATGTGATTTGGCAACATCGCTTGTGTTTGATGAGGAAATGAAGGAAAAGGTGAGGTTGCATAAGGAAAGAAGGAAAAAACGATTGGGGAACTGTGGAAACTTATAAAAATTTTTGAAAATAATTTAAATAAATATTTTCCTAAAAACAAAAGAAGGCATTAAGAATAATATGCTTGTGGACTGTCTAACAAATATGATTACTAATATAATTTTTGAGGAAAAGGATGTTGACTGGGATAATTTTGACAAAAAATCTTATGTAAAAATTGTGGAAAAAGTTGGACAAAAAATGTGGAAAAACACAGTAAATGAACTGCTGAATATAACAAATCAATTTGAAAATACGATAATTGTGTCAAATGAGCTGGGATTGGGAGCTTGTGCCGAGTTATCCATTGGGACGTTATTTTCGTGAAATTGCAGGAAAAATGAATCAGGCTGTGGCAAAAAGGGCTGATGAAGTTTATTTTGTGGTGTCTGGCATTCCAATGAAAAATTAAATAATTTAAAAAAATATTTTTATAAAAAGGGAGATTTTTGTATGAAAAAAATGAAAAGTTAAACTTACAGCTAGAAAAAGGATAAAATTAGAAAAGAAATTTTGGAAAAAGAAATAATTTATCCACTGAAGAAGTAGAAAAAGTGATTTAATTATTCAAAAATTTGGAAAAATTTATAAAAAAATGCTGAAAAATATAATGATTTTTATGGATATGAAAAAATGAAGTGAGAATCACAAAATTGATGAAACTTTATCCTGAGAAAAGTTTTTATTCCAAAAATTACAGATAGTAAAAAAATAGAAATGAAAATTAATAAATATAAGGAAAAATGAGCTTGTATTACATAAATTTGGATATTATGAATCTTCTTCCAGCGATTTTTATAACGAAAAACATTTTTGGATATTGTAATTGTTCCAGCAATTGTCTTTGATTTTGAAAAAATCGAATTGGATTTGGCGGTGGATATTATGATACGTTTTTTGAAAAAAAGTTAGAGAAAAAATAAAAAGTTTTGTTTATTGGTATATGTTATGATTTTCAAATAGTTGATGAAAGTTCCAACAGAAAGTCATGATATGATTTTAAATTTTTATAGTTAGTGAAAAATAAAGTTATTTAATTAAATTATTAGAAAAAAATACGCCATTCATCTCATTTTTAATACTATGAGGTGCTTTGGCGTAATTTTAATTAGTAAATTATATCATCTGTTTCTCTTTAATCCAGTTTCTTTTATTATGTTTATTATTTCTTTTTTTCATTCTCATTTTCTCCGTTCCAAAATTCATTACTGTAATATTTATTCCAAGTTCCATTAGATGTATCATAGGTAACTAGAAAGCTTTTCATGTATTCATTTTTGAGTTTCGGGATTATATACGTACATTCTATAATTATAGTATCTTGGAGCATTTTTGATACTCTAGTTTTGTTAAATTTTACCCAAAGGGTATAATTTATCGACATCTTTTTTCAAATTCCACAAAAGAATTTAAAATATCTTCATAAGTAAAACTATTTTTCTTGTTCTTGTTGTAACTTAATCCTATTTCTATATATTTTTCATTAGTATCATTATCCACAGTTTCATAAACCATGGTCCGTATCACAATAAACCTTGTTTGTCAATCTTTCTTTCTTTACAAGTTCCACCATTTTTATCTGCATATTCTGTATTCTCTTTAAAACCAGTCACAGCTAGCAGAAAATGTTGTCACTCCAATCACTAAAAAAATGCTAATGTTAAAATCTTTTTCATAAATTTTTCCCTTTCTTAAAAATATATTTTTATTTATTTAAAAACTAATCATTGCTGTAGCCCTTCCAGCATTTTTCCATCCCTTCTATAAGAATGAAATTTCTCATTAAATGTGCTTTCATTTGCTATAATCAAATTTTCCTTTTTATACCAACTTTCAATGCCATAAGTTCATTAAATTTTGTATTGTCAAAATGATATTTTTAGTATTTCTTCATTATCTAGAATGATTTCTTCTACTAATTTTGCCATCACTTTTTTTCCAAATTTATTTTCCATAAACTTATCATAAAACTCATTTCCAACTTCATAGTCCTTTTTCGTGCGATTCCAATTCCTAATGCCCATTATCACATTTCTCAACTTTTTCGTTCCATAATTTTTTTCCATTTTCCAGAAAGTCCAGACTTTCATCATTTCTTTAAACGTTCCAGCCATCCTGAATGCCAGACCCCGATAACCTGATTTTTCCTTATCATATACAAAAAATCGGCAAACAATCCGCATAAAAATGTAAAAATCGCAATATCTTTTCTCTTTTTGTCAGAAAATCCATCAATATCTTCTTCTTTTTCATAATAATATTTTGTTGTATCTTTCATCAATAATTTTTCACATTGTTAGAATGGGTCTGAAAAAGCCATCACTTCTTGTTTATCGTCTAAATCCAGACTCCTTTTAACAACTTTTTCACGATTTTTTTCTGTATTCCTTCTTTCTGATTTTCGATTGGGACAGTAATCAGACATATTTCCAGCGATTTTTCTTTTGTATAAACTGCTGTAATACCGTATTTTTTTCAAATTCTTCAATATAATAATAATTTTTATTTTCTATAAACATAACTATCTATCCTTTTTATATTTTTTTACATACTGTTTGATAAATTTGAAAAATATCATTTCTATCGCTTTAATTTGTTCATCTAAATTTTTTTATATGCCAAGTATTATTTACTTTATTCATATTAACAGTTGTAGTCATTTCCGTATAATTTTCTTCTTTTTTTAAATTCATCTTCTATAACTCCACTTATACCGTTCATAAATTTAGAAAAAGCTTCCTTTTTCCCCATTTTTTTCCATTTGAGATGTCATATCTTGTATATCTTTATATTGCAATTTTTGTGCAACAAGCTTTTAAAAGTTCATATTCATTTTGAAGTTTTGCAATGTTCCCTTTGCTATTATCAAAAACTTTTACTTTTTGAGTAATTTGCACTTCTTCATCATTAAAAAAATCTAATTTCTTCTATTTTTACTTTTTTTGATACTCGATACCTTTTTCTATCATATTAACTACCATTTGTTTCATTGCCTGAGTGGCAAATGTTTCATTTTTATTTTGAAATTCTTTTTGCCATCATATCTTCTATAAATTTTTTTAGTGACTTCTTTAGCTTTATTTCAAATTTATCATTATCAGCTTCAAAACCTTTTTACTTCTAATGAATTCTTTTTCATTTTTTTCAGAAATTTTGTAACTTTCACTTTTTTTGTAACATTGTAGTCCAATTTAGGGCTCAGGCCCACACATTTGTACAGATAACAGCACTAATACCGTCATCAGTAATTTTTTTATTTTCATAATATCTCACTTCCTTCTAACTATTTTTTTATTTTTATAAAAAAACATCATTATCACATAACCTGAAAATTATCGAAAAAAATCATCAGAAATCTTTTTATTATTTTTCCTATTCCCAAAATAATCCGTTAATTCCAAAAACAATTGATTACCCTCAAACTCATCTTCAATAATCTTTTTGCTTTTTCCAAATATTCCTGCAATAACTTTTTGCTTTTCTCAAGTCCCAAAAATACTCGGATAAGTCGTCTTTTCATTTTCAATATCATTTCGATTTTTTACCAATTTCCTCAAAATTCCTCTCAATATCTAGAAATATCATCCTTAATCTGAAAGGCAATTCCCAACAATTTTGAATATTCCACCATTTTTTTCACGCTTTTCCTTTCAATATCCAAAGCAATCATTGGCAATTCAATCGCAGCAGTCAGTAATTTTCCAGTCTTATGTGCGTGAATATACTTTTAATGTGTCAATTTCGACTTTCTTATTTTTCAGACTCCATATCCACAAACTGCCCTCCAACCATTCCAAAAAATCCTGCATATTCAGACAATTTTAGAAATAATTTCAATCTTATTTTTATCTCCTAAACTTTTCAGAATTAGCAATTATTCCAAAGGCTTCCGTCAAAAGAACATCTCCCACAAGAACTCCGATTGCTTCATTGTATTTTTTTGTGAACTGTAAGTTTACCACGTCTGTAATCATCATTGTCCATCGCTGGCAAATCATCGTGAACAAGTGAATAGCAATGTATAAACTCAAGTGCAGCAGCAATTTCCTTAATTTTATCATAACTTTTACAATTATTTTTCAAACAAGTCACAAATCATATACATCAAAAATAGGACGTATTCGCTTTCCTCCGTTCATAACCGCATATTCCATTGCCTCTGCCAATTTTTCAGGATATTTATTTTCATAATTGCCAAGTAATTCCTTTTAAATTGCCTTCTACAATTTTTCTTTTTATCTTCCAAATATTCCCGTAACATTTTACCCCCAATCACTCAAATTTTTATTTTTAAAAACAATCTTCTTAAAATAAATTTACTTCAAAAACTGAACTCAAAAAAATTTTAAATATTCTACTATCTTTTGAAAATCTGCCTATCTTTATTCAAACTTTTCCATTTCCAGTTTCCCATTTTTCAAGCACCTTCATAACTTTCCCTTCTCCAGCTTCAAGCAATTTTTTTCCGAATCTTTAATGAGCTTAATCGCCTTCTCGTATTCAGAAATCGAATCATCTAGCGACAATTCTTCACTTTCTAATTTTTTTCCAAAAATTTCATCAATTTGTGCAATATTTTCTTCATAACTTTGTTTTCTTTACTGCCATTTTTATTTTTCTCCTTCATATTTTTTTATTTAATCCTCAAACCTATAAAAACTAACCACCTTCTTATTATAATCCCTCTCATCGTATTTCACAAAATTACCTATTTTATCCTCCATTTTCTCATACGTGCTGTGTTCTGAAATTATAATTCCATCTCGTTTCCAAAAGATTTTTCTTCCGAAATTTTTTTCAATCGTTTTTGTTGAAATATTTTTCCTTGTAAGGCGGATCCAAAAATATTATATCAAATATTTCATTTTTCTCGCTAGAATTTCTATTGCACGAAAAACGTCATTTTTGTAGGCACGACATTTTATCTTCCATGCCCAAATGATTTACATTTTCAATAATTATTCTAAGTGCTTCCCTATCCTCTTCTATCATAATCGCTCTTTTTGCCCCACGGCTAAGTGCTTCAAACGAAACATTCCCAGTTCCTGAATACAAATCCAAAAATTTTGGATCTGCAACTTTTTCTCCAATTATGCTGAAAAATTGCCTCTTTTATTCTTTCTAGCGTAGGGTCTAGTTTCTCTTCCTTCCCTAGATTTTATTCTTCTATTTTTCAATGTTCCTGCTACAATCCTCATTTTTTTCCTCTTTTCGTTTTTTTATATTTAATTTTTATCTCAAATAAATTTAAAATCTACTCAAATTTTATTACAAGTTTTCCATCTAAGTTTACGCCACCTTCAAGCAGCTGATAATGCTCTTTTTATTATTTTTACTGATATTTTTAAATTCATAACCTTTAAAAATCTATATTCTTAATTTTTAAATCTGATTTATTATAAATATTTACGTATAAAACTTCTGCTTTTGTTCTTATTAAAAAATTTTTCCACTAAATCAAAACTATACACAAAATCTTTATTTCTTGAAAAATTTAGTATTTATCAAGTCATAATAAACTGCCACTTTTCCTTCTTCCATTGATGGAATTACTTTTTGAAATAGCAAAACCATTCACGCTGAATATTGTCTGTAACCTGATTTTCATAAATACTTTCATCAAAGTTAATGACTGCTCGCAGACTTTGTGCTTTTTATAATCTGTCAAAAATTTTATGTTTTTACAAATTTTTCCTCGATTATTTGTATTTTTATTACTAAAATCCTTTTTATCAGTCTTTTCCACATTTGTATCAAGCCAAAACATAAATGTTGATTTTACATTGTAATTTCCAATGTTTTCAAATGTATAGACACTATTTACTTTTTATTGTCCTATTTTTCAATTGTAATATTTAAATCCTCCTTTTTATTACCAATGGCTCTTGCCGTACAATTTTTAAATTCCCAATTGCCAGAAATTCTGAATTTTCTGAAAACGTTAGAACAGTAAATGTAATAAATATCGCGATAACAAATATTACTGAAAAAAGTTTTTCAATTTTTTTGTAAAAAATTCATCTTCTCGCTCCTTTAAATTTTCTCTTATTATATAACTAATTCTTCTTAAAAATCAAATAAATATATCAGAACTATTCGATAACCAAAATTTTAATTCCATTAAAAAAATTTAAGATTAAACTTATTCCTATTTAATTAAATTATTTTTAAATTTTCTTAACTATAATTTTTATAATAAAAATCTATTTTTATAAAAACTATTTATCTTAATTTTATTCTCTCAATTCCAAATAATTTTGCAACTTTCCTAATAAATTTCAGCGACAAATTCACATTATACTTCTTAGATAATTTCACAACTTCCTTTTTTTCTCATTCGTTTTAAATGCCAAAAATACTTGATTATCTCCTTTATTTTTAAAATAATCTCTTTTTAGTTTTTGATTTTTTTCTTTCACTTCTTCGTCAATTAAGATGTATAATTTTAGATTTTATTTTCTTCCAGATTTTCAATGTTGCAAATATTATTTAAAATAACTGTATTTTCTATTTTTGCTCAGAATTTACAATTCCTTCCAGTACCATAATCTGCCCTTCAGTGATTTTATAGCCAAAAAGTTATGTATTCTCTTGGAAAAACATACAACTTCAATACTTTTTGAAAATCTTCCATTTCAAATTTTACCATCGGCTCTTTTTCCAGCTCGTGTTGCAAAATTTTTACATTTTTACTATTCCAATAATTCGTACTTTTTAACTCCTTTTGTGAAATTTCTGATATTTTATTATGGGAAATTATATTTATCAATCTTTTTCTCATTTAACGGATGGCTTGAAACATAAATTCCAAGATATTCCTTCTCATTTTTCAAGCAAAACTTTTTGAGGAAATTCATCAGCCTTTTTCCATTTCAAACTTACCTTTAAATTTCTTCTCGCCACTAAATAAAAATCATTTGTAAATCCTCTTCAGATTCATATTTTTTTCTGGCTATATTCTAAAATTTTTATCAATAGATTTATATTTTTCAAATCTATTTCCGTTTAATTTATCTAAAGCTCCTGATAAAATAAGTGATTCCAGCTGTTTTTCGTAATGCCATTTTGTTTCATCCGATAAACAAAATCTTCATAAGAGGAAAAATTCCCCTGTTTTTCCTTTTCTTTTTTTATTTCATTAATTAAAGCCATTCCAATACCTTTTACCGCAAATAGTCCAAATCTAATTCCCTACTTTTTATTTCGTTATTATTTTCAAAACTTTCTTCAATTTCAAAAATCATAATCAGACAAATTTCACATCTGGCAAAAATATATTAATCCCTTTTTTTCCTTCGCTTCATTTCACAAAAACAACAAATCTGTCCAGATTATGCACTTCGGTTGTCATTATCGCAGCAAAAATTCCAATGGATAATTTGCCTTAAAAGTACGCTGTCCAGTAAACAATCAGGGCGTAAGCAGCCGAATGTGACTTGTTAAATCCATATCCACCAAATTTTTCCACTAAATCATAAATTTCGTTTGCCTTTTTCGATAAAACTCCGTTTTTTTGAGCATTTGTTACAAATTTTTTCACGATTTTTTTCTTCATTAGTTCAGGATTTTTCTTTCCAATTGCACGCCGCAGCTCATCAGCTTCTCCAAGCGAATAATTTGCCATTTCACTCACGATTTTCATAACCTGCTCCTGATACAAAATTATTCCGTAAGTTTCCTCAAGTATGTATTTTAGTGAATTATCAATATATTTTATTTCAGTCCTGTTATTTTTCACATTGATAAAATCATCCACCATTCCACTTCGCAAAGGTCCTGGACGGTACAGTGCAAGCAATGCGATTATGTCCTCAAATTTTTCAATTTTCATTTTTTCATAAGGCTTCTAATTCCAGCCGACTCACATTGGAAAACTCCCATTGTATCAGCCTTTTGTAAGTAATTCATAAGTTTTTTTCATCATTTAGCGGAATATCATTTAATACAATCTTTGTTTTTTTCTTTTTCTCAATATTTTCCACAGTTTTTCCGCAAAAATCGTGAGATTTTTTTCAAGCCAAGAAAATCCATTTTTAAAATTCCTAGCTCTTCTAGTTCCTTCATCTGATATTGCGTCGAAACAATTTTCGTTTTTCCATCTGAATATGTCGGAATTTCATCACTTAGCACATCTTTGGAAATAACGATTCCTGCCGCATGGACAGAGTATGTCGAACTTTTCCCTCCAATTTAAGCGAATAATCAATCACCCTTTTTATTTCTCTATCAGTTTCATACATTTTTCTAAGCTCAGGGATATTGTTCAAGGCATCTTTCAGTTCCGTATTAAACGGTATCATTTTAGCAATTTTATCAACTTTTACAAGCGAAACATTTAACACTCGCCCCACATCACGAATCGCAAGCCTAGCCTTTAGCGTTCCAAACGTAATAATATGTGCCACGTATTCCGCCCCATATTTATTCACCACATAATTTATAACAATTTCCCGCTGTTCCTGATCAAAATCTATGTCAATATCAGGCATCGAAATACGTTCAGGATTCAAAAAACGTTCAAAAATCAAATTATATTCAAGTGGATCAATTTCCGTAATATTCAAGGCATACGAAACAATGCTTCCAGCCGCAGAACCCCTTCCAGGCCCAACATAAACCCCATTTTCACGTGAGAATTTTATAAAATCCCAGACAATGATAAAATATCCATTGTATCCCATTTTATCAATAATTTCCAGCTCATACTCTGCACGCTCCAAAAACATTTTTCCAAATTATTCTTTAATAATTCTTCCCTGAATTTTTAACTTCTTTCAATTTCTGCCCAGCAATTTCATCTTTTGCAATCTCTTTTTTTCAATTATCTCAAAATTTTTTATCCATCTGCAATTTTTCAGAATCTGAAACAGATTTTTTTCAAATATTTGTGAAAAAGCCCCATCAAATACTAGATTTCGTAAAAATTCCTTTTCACTCACATTTTGTGGCAATGAATATTTTGAAATTTAAAATGATGAAACTCAAAAATCAACATTGCAGTTTTTCCACAATTTTTTTCCACATTATTAATTCCAGTTTCATAAAACTCGCTATATTCCTTATTTTTCAAAAACTTTTTTTCTATTTCATTTTCAGACTTTTAGATACAGATCATCATACAAAATTTCACTATTTTTCCGATTTTTTTCTGTATCAATTTTGCTTCCCTCTTTTATCGACTCCACAATTTTCTGCAAAACTGCATCTTTTCCGATTTGGATAATAAACATCGTTTTGTAATAACAAAAATTATCAAATTTATTTTTACGCACAATGTCAAAAAGCATTTTTCTAGCCTTTTCCAGCCTTTTCCACAGCAGGAACTTCAATAAAAAAATTATCCCCAAAATCCTTACCAAGTTTCTCAATAACCCTTCTAACCTGAGTATTTTCCAAATCCAGAATACCCTTTACAACTTCACTATTTATCCCGCCCGACAAAATATACAAATCATCTGAATATTTTTTTCAATTCATCATATTTAATTTTATTCCGATTCCGTGTAAAACCTGCTATATGAAATTGACGACAATTTTGATAAATTTTTATACCCATTCTGATTTTTAGCAAGTAAAAGTAAGCGAATACTCCCCACTTTTCTCCAGTCCATCAGAAACACCTCAAGTCCAATAATCGGCTTTATTCCAGCATTTTTACACTTCTTAAAAAAACTCAATTGCCCCAAACATCGAAGTATCAGTAATTGCAAGTGCTTTTTACTCCTGTTTTCTTAGCCTTTTTCAACATATTCATCTATTTTTCCCTACTCCTTCAAGCAGTGAATACTCCGTATGCAATTTCAAATGTACAAATTTATTTTCCATAATTTCTACCTAATTTCTATTTTTTTATAAAAAAATACCTAAAGTGCCTTTATCACTTCATAAATCCCATCTTCATCATTCGATAAAAGTATTTTATCTTTTTGAAAATTCCTGTTTTCAGTTCTTCCGTAGCATTCCCCCATAAGATACCCATATTTCACAAACTTCAACATTTCCAAATCATTCCACTGATCCCCAAATGCCATTGTTTCTTCTGGAGAAATATCATATTTTTCAACAGTTCCTTTTATTGCCAGTCCTTTATTTACTTCCTTATTCAAAGCATTCTAAATAATGTGGCTTTGAAAATACAAAAATTTATATGTGGCAATTTTTTTCTTCCAGCTCCTTTTTCAACTCCAGTAAAATCGAATTTTTCTGCAATAAATAATGCTTTTTGTAGAAGTTTTTTTCAATGAATTCATCAAAATTTTTTTAACATAATATGGAATTTCGACACTTTCTGAATATTTTTTTACCTTCATCTGTTTCATTTTTCAATATATAACTTGTCATCCATATATAAATTTAAGTGAATTCCCTTTTCTCTCGAAACTTTAATAAGTTCCTTAACATCTTGTGCCTCAACAGGTTTCTCAAAGATAACTTCATTATTTAACGGATTTGTAACTCTTCCTCCATTATAGTTAATTACTGGATTTTTATCTCCAGCATTTCCACAAAAAGGCTTTGAAGAAATAAAGGTTCTCCCAGTTGCAATAAATGTTTTCACTCCCTTTTCTTCCAATTCTCTCAATTTTTATCAAATTTTCCGAAACTTTATGCTCACTTGTCAGCACTGTTCCATCCAAATCCATAAATATCGCTTTTATATTATTCATTTTAATTTCCTTCCTTATTAACAAATTTTAAAAATAACTTACCAAACAAATTTATTACATCTATAAATCCAATTTCATAATCATCTTCAAAAATGCCGCTATTTTCAATTTTTCATAACTTTTTTTCCGTCTTATACTCAACCACATTATCATCTTGCAAATAAAATTCTTTTTAAATCTTTTTCCAAATTATTCAAAAATTCCTCTTCTCCAAAATTATCAAGTGCTATAAAAAAATTTTTACATAAGTTTCGTATTTTTATTTCTCCATATTTTTCCAGTATTTCCTGAAAAATTTCTGGCTTTTTCAAGTTTTTTTCAAAAAAATTCTTTTTCTTTTCTGAAACAAGAAATTCCTGAACTCCAGTAAGCATTTTTATTTTTGTATCAATGGCAAGTTTTATACTTTCACTCATTATATTTTCGTATTTTTACAAATTTTCCCTCTGCTTCAAGTAAATCTTTTCAATTTTAACAAATTAAAAAACTCATTTTGCAATTTTTCGTATTCATTGAAAAATAAATCCATCTTTTTTTCATTTATTTCAAAAAAATATTTCAGCAATCGGCAAAAAATATTTCAAGTATATAATTCAACACATCAGTTTCAACATTCTCAAATTCACTTTTTTTCCTTATTTACTTCTATTTCATCAAGAGTATCTTCACTTTTTTTCCAAAACTTTATTTTCATTATTCAAGTTATTATTCTTTTGAGCATCCAAAAATTTTCACATAATTTAAAAATATAATTACCAAACTTCTCCAACACAGCGTCATTTGCAACTTCCTCATTCTTAAATAAATATTCAGAATATTTGTTAGGTAATTTTTCTATTCCTTGCGAAAAAAATAATTTATTATTTTATTTTTTTCAAAAGTTTATTTTTCCCCATTTTTCTTTTTTTAAAAATCTGTATTTATAAGTTCATTATCAATCTTTTCCAATTTTTTTATATTTTTCCATCAATTCCTGCGTCTGAATTTCACAAATATTTTTCCAAATCCCTATTTTTCGTTTGTTTTTACAAGATTTATAAAATTAATCATGCTATACAAATATCCCACATTTTTCCAATATTTTTACTCAAATAATATTTATGCTCTAAAAAGACAAAAAACATCATCCAGATTTCCCTTATAATTTTTAATTATTTCATTTTTTTGAAAAGTATTGTTTTTATTGGTAAAAATACATTTACATACCATTTTTTTCGATACTTCCTTCAGATCCGTATTTTCAATTTTTCTCTTATTCAAAAAGAATTTTATAGCTTTCAATTTCTTCTTGCAAATATTTATATTTTTATCGGCTCTGAAAGTAAAATATCAGAAAGCCCTGTTTTCTTTCTCAAAAATCATACGTTCCCGATAAATAACCTTATCCTTCGTATCCTTTGTCGGCAAAAATTCCTCCACCTGTGCCTCAATAGTCGCAAAAATTTAGAAATTTCTGCAACCGAAACTCTGTGATTGCCGTCGTAAACATAGTAATTATCCTTTATTTTATAAAGAATAACCATCGGAAGCATACTATCCGATGTATATCCAATGTAAATATTTATCCATCTCTGCTTTTACAACATTATTTTTAGGAACAAAATTTTTTATCAAAATCTGCATATTTTTCAACACTTCCTACAATTTTATCAAGTGAAACTTCCTTTATTCCCAAATTAACGCTATTATAGGCATTTTTCTTCCTTCTGAATTTCCGAAAAACGACTTCAGATTTTCCTTTTTCTTAAAACTAAAAACCAAATATCCCTCTTGCCGACTTCAAAAATTTTTATAAGCCTCTTCCGCCTCCATCACACTCATCAAAGTCCTATTTTCCATTTTTTTCCTCCAAACATCCAAATAAAATATCCATTTCCTGAATCAAAATCTAAATCTATTTTTCAATCGTAAATATTCTATACCCAAACGTATTCGATACCATCGTCTCTCCAACCAGCGTATCCTGATAATTCATAAAAATTAGACAAATGTATATGCCCATGAATCCACAATTTTTGGCTTAAAATGCTGTATAACCTTATGAAAAACCTTAAATCCGTTATGAACTCCGTCATCCCTGTCGTGTATTCCCTCTGGAGAAGCATGGCTCAAAGACAATGTCAACTCCTTTACGAAGAAAAATATTTTTTTCAAAATTTTCATTTTCATCTGACTTTCACTATACTGATGTTCCTGAAACGAATAAACTTTTGCTCCCATCAAGTCCCAATATCCGAAGCCCCCTTATATTTTATAAATTTCCCATTAATCACTTTCGCAAATCCCAGCGGGTAATCCTTATTATAAAGTGTGATTCCCATTAACACAAATCAAATCCTTATTTAGCACTCGAAACAAGATAATCCAGATAATTATTGGAAACATCTCCAGCAGACATTATAAAATCCACATCCTTAAACCTCTGCTTCAAAAAACTCCTCTTCCATATCCGCCAAAAATCTCAATATCACTCACACACAAAAAATTTATATTTTTTTCTTTTTCTTCTCATTTTTTCATTTATTTTTAATCTCCAATTTTTAAATATGTTTTTATTTTATAAAAATGAGCTGTTGTCAATAAATATTTTTTTATTAATTTTTATGTTTTTTTAATATAAAAAGAATAATACCTTTACGTTAAAAAGAAATTAAAAATATAAACGAAAAAAATAATTATTAATCAAAAATATATCAAAAATAAAAATTAATAAATAGAATTTAAGATTATGAAGAAATCTTTTTGGTTGAAATATTAAAAACTAATTTATAAAATAACTTCAATTAAATTTTCTACAAAATAATCTATTTCCTCAATAGTCGTATCCTTTCCAATACTAATTCTAAACGAACCTTTCAACTCCTCATCAGTAAGTCCCCATAGCCTTCAAAACATGCGAACTTTTCCAGCGATCCTGACATGCATGCAGATCCGCCGCTTACGCAAATTCCCCTCAAATCAAGCGCTACCAGAAGCATTTGAATATCTGTTCCTTCTATGTAGACATTTGTTGTAGTTTTTATTCTATTTGCTTTTTCTCCATTTATTTTTTTATTTTTTTCCAAGTTTTCCCAATTTCACTTTTTTTCATTTTTGTTTCTAAATAATTTTGTAATTTTTCCTTCTTTTTCTTCTATTTTCCTTCAAATTTTCATATACTTCTTCAAGTGCAACTCCAAGTCCCAAAATTCCATGAACATTTTCCGTTCCAGCCCTTCGGTTTCTTTCCTGTGAACCGCCCCAGATTTCCTTTTCAATCGAATACTTTTTATCAACAAACACAAATCCTGTCCCTTTTGGCCCGTAAAATTTATGTGCAGTTCCTGTCAAAGCCCCTATTTTCAAATCTTTTGGCAAAATTTTTATTTTTCCCATTGCTTGAACCGCATCCGTATGAAAAAATATATTTTTTTCCGCTAAAATCTCTCCTATTTCCTTAATCGGCTGAATAACTCCCAGTTTTCATTATTTACAAACATTATCGAAACAATAGCCGTATCTTCCCATCAATTCTTGCTTTAATTCTTCAATATTGACAACTCCATTTTCATCAGTTCCAATATAAGAAACTTCATACCCTTCCTTTTCCAACTGTTCAAAATCCTTTAAAATTGTCGAATGTTCTATTTTAGAAGTTATAATATGCTTCCCCTTATCTTCATTTGCCTTTCAAAAAAATCCACGAATAACAAGATTATTCCCTTCAGCCCCGCCAGAAGTAAACACAATCTCAGTCGTTTCCACTTCCAAATTTTTGAGAAACTATATGTCTTGCTTTTTCCACAGCTGACTTTTGCACGTTGCCCTAAAGCATGTACAGATGATGGATTTCCATAATTTTCACTAAATGATTTTGTCATTTCATTTATGACTTTATCAGACATTTTTAGTAGTCGCTGCATTATCTAAATATACTATTTTTCATTTTTAAATTTCTTCTCCTTTTAATTTGTTATTTCTTATCTTTTCAATCGTTCACTTGTCTTACCAAAAATATATGTCGTTTTTCTAAGAATTGGAAATTGTGTTCTATATATTCGTTAACATAATATTGAGCGTCAGCATAACTTCCCTATCATATTTCACAAAATCTAAAAGAATCTTTAAAAATTCCTATTTTTATCTTTCCATTTTAAGTGCAATAACATACGGGTATATTTGAGTGAAATAATTAATTTTTCTCTTCTTCTGTTTTCAAATTTATCCATCCTATTTTTTTCTCTGCAGTTTCAAAAATACATTTTCAGCCCTTCAATATACTCCATTTTTCCGTTGTCCTGAAACTGTATATTTTCCTATTGCCTTTTTCATAAATTAAAAACATTATTCCCAAAATAAATAGGCTTAATCCCAAATAAATCTCCATATACACCATTACAGCAACAATTATTCCAAGCATAACTATTATATAAAAAAATTTCAAAATTCCTCTAGACATTCCATGTACATACTCAAGCCATATAAATATAAACATTGTTCCGATAATTGCACTTTCAAGATTTCCTTGTAATAATTCTAATAAGATAAAAACTATAGAAACTGCTATTCCAAATATTATTGGAATAAAAAAATAGATAATTGTTTTTATAAATTATCCTTTTATATTTCTTTTCCAAAAATATACAATACGATTTTTTTATATCTGATAATTCCCAGTTTATTTTCAAACAATTCATTTTCCGAAAGAACATCCAACAACTTATTTTCCTCTTCAAATAAAGTTTCCCTTCTCAATCTCAAATTATCCCTAGTTTTCCGATTCAAAACATATTTCCTATTTCCTGTGCCATTTTCAGCAACTTCGAAATATAACCCTTCAACATTAATGATAATACCCCTAATTTCAATATTTCCTTTGAATCTCTCTCGCCATTAATATATGCCACAAACATTGCAGAAATATAATCTGACTCCGTAAATTCAGGAACAATAGCTTTTCTTTTGGGATCTCTTCCAAAAAAATGCCACGTTAAGATAGAATATATTCCAGCAAGTACAACCACAGTAATCTCGATTATAATAACATAAAATTTATTCATCAGTAAACTCCTTAATATCTACCTTCCAAAACAGCCAAATATTTATCACAATTATATCATTAAAAAAATTTCTTTCAATAAAAAACAAAAATTCCTTGACATTCAAAGAAAAAAATTCGTTATAATAATTTTGTTAAATTTTTTTGCCGCTTTAGCTCATCTGGTGAGAGCAACTGACTTGTAATCAGTAGGTGGTTGGTTCGAGTCCGACAAGCGGCACCATTTCATAAAAATCACTCATATTACTATTTTATTTTATAAAAATAGTTTTTATTAGGGTGTGTCTGAAAATTATCAAAAATAATGAATTTTTAACAAATTTTTCGAAAATCAAAAAAATAATAAACATTGATTTTATCGTAATTTGTATAATTTGTAAAATCAAAAAAACATTAAAAATAACATAGATTTTGAGGTTTTTCAGATACAGCCTATATAATTCAGAATATTTAAAAACAAATCTATTTTTCAAAAATTTCCCCTTCAAATAACTTTTAATATTACAAGTTTATCTTCATGAAAAGATTCCTTCTTATAGAAGCTCCAATTAAATCATCTAATGCAGCGATAACTGTTTTTAATAAAATCAGAATTTCATAATTATTTCTTTTTGAAAAAGATATTTATTATCTTAACATCCTATATATATACTATCAAAAAATTATTTGTGCTATTAAGCTATTAAACTGTATTTATTTCAGTATTATAAACTAATAAAAGTGTACTAAAATTATTTTTAAAATTTAAATAATACACTTGAAAATCTAAAAAAATGTGGTACACTTATATTATGAGATTATTCACTTTTGATTTTTATAAAAAAAGTCCTTAGAAATTTATGAAAAAATTAAAATTATAAGTGAATAAAAATATTTTATTTAGAAGGAGGTTCAAAATGGTAGGAATTATCATTGCAAGTCACGGTGAATTCGCAGCTGGTATAAAACAGTCAGCTTCAATGATTCTAGGGTGAAACAGAAGCACTTGAATCAGTTGTCTTTATGCCAAGTGAAGGTCCTGATGACTTATACAAAAAAATTCAGGATGCCATTACAAAATTAGGAACTGAAGAAGTTCTATTTATTGTTGATTTATGGGGAGGAAGTCCTTTTAATCAGTCAAACCGTTTCTTTGAAGAAGCACCTGAAACAAGAGCTATTGTTGCAGGACTTAATTTACCAATGCTTCTAGCTGCTTTATCAGAAAGAAGATATGGAAACAGCTCACGAAGTAGCAGAAGCTATTGTTCCAGAAGGAAAAGATCAAATCAGAGTTCGTCCAGAAAGTCTGCAACCTAAAGATGAAGGTCCAAAAGCTGTAGCACAGGATGATACACCTAAAGGTGCCATTCCAGAAGGAACAGTTATTGGAGACGGAAAAATTAAATTTGTATTAGCACGTATTGATACTCGTCTATTACATGGACAAGTAGCAACAAGCTGGACAAAAGCAACTAATCCAAACAGAATTATCGTTGTTTCAGACACAGTTTCAAAAGATGAACTACGTAAAAAAATTAATCGAGCAGGCAGCACCTCCAGGTGTACGTGCACATGTTATTCCGCTTGACAAATTAGTAGAAGTTTCAAAAGATCCAAGATTCGGAAATACAAAAGCATTATTGCTATTTGAAAACCCTCAGGATGCACTTTATGTAATTGAAAAGAGGTGTGGACATTAAAGGAATTAAATGTAGGTTCAATGGCGCATACTGTTGGAAAAAGTTATGGTAAATAATGTACTTTCAATGGATCAGAAATGATGTTGATACTTACAAGAAAACTTAGAGATTTAGGTGTTCAATTTGATGTTAGAAAAAGTTGCTGCAGATAAACGGGCAGATTTATTTCAAATTAATTTCAGAAAAACAAAATGAAGGATTAAAAACTTTAATTTTAGGAGGATATTATGGATTTTAATATTTTTAGCAATTATTTTAATATTAATTGTCGCATTTTTAGCAGGGAATGGAAGGTATCCTTGATCAATTTCCAATTCCATCAGCCAATTATTGCATGTTCATTAGTTGGTCTTGCGACAGGACACATGAAAAGAATGTATTATGTTAGGTGGAGCATTGCAGTTAATGGCTCTAGGTTGGGCAAATGTAGGGGCAGCAGTTGCTCCAGATGCCGCACTTGCCTCAGTAGCTTCAGCAATTATTTTTGTTAAAGCAGGAAAATTTGATGCTGCAGGTCAAAATGTAGCAATTGGGACAGCGATTGCGCTTGCCACAGCAGGATTAGTTCTGACTATGGTTGTCTCGTACTTTATCAGTAGTTATTGTTCACCAAGCTGATAGGGAAGCAGAAAAAGGTAATTTCAAAGGTGTGGAATTATGGCATATGGTGGCACTTGCTTGTCAAGGTTTACGTATTGCTATTCCTGCCTTGCTATTATTATTTATACCTTCTCACGTTATTCAAGCGGCTCTTAATTCACTGCCAGAATGGTTTACTACTGGAATGACTATTGGTGGTGGATTCGTAGTAGCAGTAGGGATATGCAATGGTTATTAATCTTATGGCGAATAAAGAAGTATGGCCTTTCTTCTTCTTAGGATTTTGCATTGCGCCGTTAAATGAACTTACACTAATTGCTACAGGAATTATAGGTGTCTGTGCAGCTATCATTTACTCTAAATGTTACAAGTAATGGTGGCGGTAGTAACAGTGGTGGTGGAGATGGAGGTTCATCAGCTTCAGGAGATCCGCTAGGGCGACATCTTAAATGACTATTAATCTAAGGAGGAATAAGAAATGGCAGAAAATAAAATAAAATTATCAAAAATCAGATCGTCGTAGTGTAATGCTTCGTTCCTAATTTCTTCAAGGTTCTTGGAATTATGAACGTATGCAAAATGGAGGTTGAGCTTATTCATTAATCCCAGCATTGAAAAATTATATCCAAATAAAGATGACGCAGCAGCAGCTTTAAAAAGACACTTGGAATTTTTTAACACTCACCCGTATATTGCAGCACCAATTTTAGGAGTAACTCTTGCCTTAGAAGAAGAAAGAGCTAATGGAGCGGCAATAGATGATGCAGCTATTCAAGGGGTAAAAGTTGGAATGATGGGACCGCTTGCAGGAATAGGAGATCCAGTATTCTGGTTCACAATACGTCCAATTTTAGGAGCAATTGCAGCTTCTCTTGGCGACAAGTGGTTCAGTTATTGCACCATTATTCTTTTTCATTATCTGGAATGTAATTCGTATTGCTTTCTTATGGTATACTCAAGAATTTGGTTATCAGAAAGGTTCAGAAATTACAAAAGATTTGTCAGGTGGATTGTTGCAAACTATAACTAAAGGTGCATCTATTTTAGGTATGTTTCATTATGGGTATTCTAGTTCAACGTTGGATTACAATTAAATTTCCCAAGAGTTATATCAAAGAGTTCCATTAGCTGATGGAGCTTATATAAAATTTCCAAACTGGTTCAGTAGACTGGTCCTCAATTACAAAAAAATTCTTGCAGATTTTGGAAATAAATTATCACTTTCAGATACTCAAAGTAACAACTTTGCAAAGATAACCTAGATAAATTAGTTCCAGGATTAGCAGCATTATTACTAACTTTCCTATGTATGTGGCTACTTAAGAAAAAAATCAGTCCAATTCTAATTATCTTTGGATTGTTCTGGTTGGGAATTTGTAGGACACTGTAGTTGGAATATTCTAAAAATAAAACTATTAATGATTTTATTCAAATAAAAAAGTTGGAATTAAAAATCCAACTTTTTAATAATGAAATAAAAATTTTGATAAAAGAAATGAGGAATAAAATTGGCTATCTCAATGAATACAAAAGTTCTGTTTACAACAAAAGCAAATTCTTTAAATGGAATGTTTGGAAATAAAAATGGAGATGTTCTCGTAGGAGATAATGCTTTTGAATTTTATAACAGTCGTAATCCTGAAGATTATATCCAAATCCCTTGGAATGAGATTATAAGAGTAAGAGCTCAGCTTTTTCAAAGACAAGTATATTCGTGGTTTTTCATAGATACAAAAAAATGCTGGAACATATAATTTTGTTGTAAAAATGCTGGAAAGACGTTAAAAACTCATGCGTGATTTCTTAGGAAATGAAAAAAATTGTACGGAATAAAACCATTATTATCAATGAAAAATATATTTAATTTATTTAAAAACAAATAAACTATTTAGAGTCCTATATTACTGAGTATATTTTGAAATAAAGGAAATAAAAAAATCCCAAGTTTAGATATACTCAACTCTAGTTTTATCTTTTATATTCAACCTTATGAGCATCTTTTTATCATTCATTCTAAAAATCATATTAATCATATTACAGTTTTCTAACAAGCTTTAAAAAGCAATTGATACTTTCAGAAGCAGAATTAGAAAATCTTTTTGAGATAATCTCTTCTCTTTTTGTCTGTAAATTTTACCAGGTATCCATCTCTTAGAAAGTATTATTATATTTTTCAATCATTTTATCAACCATATTTTTGAATAAGAGAAAAATCAAAAAGGATTAACTCCCATTTTATACAGGAATCAATCCTTGCTGACTAGTTAAATTTTATGTCTAACTTTTTAGGGATCAATTCAATCCATTTTCTCCTCGCTTCTTTTAAAATTCATCAAATATTCACTTAGGGCGTGTCTGAAAACTCTAAAAATGATGAATTTTTAACAAATTTTTCTAAAATCAAAATAATAAACACTGATTTTATCGTAATTTGTATAATTTATAAAAAATCAAAAACATTAAAAATAACATAGATTTCAAGTTTTTACACACAGCCTAATCATTATGTATAAAAAAACATAAATTTACTTTTTCTTTTTGATAGTAACTATTAAAAAAATAACTAACTGTAAGTGACATGCTATGAAGTGGAATTACAGGAAAGAAAAAAAAAAAAAATGGCGTCCCCGGTTGGACTCGAACCAACGACCCTCTGATTAACAGTCAGATGCTCTAACCGGCTGAGCTACGGAGACACGCAAAAAAAAAAAGTTTGGCAACTACCTATTTTCCCGGGACGAATCCAAGTATTTTAGGCGTAAACAGACTTAACTGCCGGGTTCGAAATGTAACCGGGTGTATCCCTGCTGCTAACATCACCAAACTTCAAGAATTAAATTGTCAAGTTAAGACAATGAGAAATAAATAGTAGTAGTAAAAGATTAACTAAAAAGCAGATGTAATATTAGTACCAGTCAGCTGAATGCATTGCTGCACTTACACCTCTGGCCTATCAACCATGTGTTCTCCATGGATACTACGAATACTCATCTCAAAGACGGCTTCTCGCTTAGATGCTTTCAGCGATTATCCGTTCCAGACGTGACTACTCAGCCATGCCACTGGCGTGACAACTGATACATCAGAGGTCTGTCCAACCCGGTCCTCTCGTACTAAGGTCAGAACTTTACAGTATTCAAGCGCCTGCAGTGGATAGGGACCGAACTGTCTCACGACGTTCTGAACCCAGCTCGCGTGCCTCTTTTAATGGGCGAACAGCCCAACCCTGGGGACCTTCTCCAGCCCCAGGATGAGACGAGCCGACATCGAGGTGCCAAACACTTCCGTCGATATGGACTCTTGGGAAGTATCAGCCTGTTATCCCCGGGGTAGCTTTTATCCGTTGAGCGACGGTCCTTCCATACGGAACCGCCGGATCACTAACTCCTACTTTCGTACCTGCTCGACCCGTCAGTCTTGCAGTCAAGCTCCCTTATGCGTTTGCACTCTTAGGCTGATTTCCATCCAGCCTGAGGGAACCTTTGAACGCCTCCGTTACTCTTTTGGAGGCGACCGCCCCAGTCAAACTGCCCATCTAGCACTGTCTCCGTTACCAGATTAGAATTTCAACGGCATATGGTTGGTATTCCAACGACGACTCAGTTAAAACTGACGCCTTAACTTCACAGTCTCCCAACTATCCTATACACACACAGCCAAAACCCAATGCCAAACTACAGTAAAGCTCCACGGGGTCTTTCCGTCCTACTGCAGGTAGTCGGTATCTTCACCGACATTACAACTTCACCAGGTCTCCAGCCAAGACAGCTCCCAAATCATTTCACCATTCGTGCAGGTCGGAACTTACCCGACAAGGAATTTCGCTACCTTAGGACCGTTATAGTTACGGCCGCCGTTCACCGGGGCTTCAAATCGGAGCTCTCACTCCTCCTCTTAACCTTCCGGCACTGGGCAGGTGTCAGCCCATATACGTCGCCTTTCAGCTTAGCATAGACCTGTGTTTTTGGTAAACAGTTGCTTGGGACTCTTCACTGCGGCCTGTTTCCCTTGAGGTGTTTCTCCTTTCAGGTATATCAGGCACCCCTTCTCCCGAAGTTACGGGGCTATTTTGCAGAGTTCCTTAGCTAGAGTTATCCTGTCGGCCTTAAGTTTCTCACTCTGTCCACCTGTGTCGGTTTACAGTACAGGGCACTATTTTTCATCGATAGAAGTTTTTCTTGGCAGTGTAGGATCTGTAACTTATGCTAATGCACTTTGCCCATCAGGTCTCACATTTAGACACGCGGATTTTACCTGCGTGTCCATGCTACGTCCCCTTAGAAAGACTATTCCGTCAGTCTTCTCACATACCTTCCTGCGTCACTCCGTCTCTCAAGCGATAATAGTGGTACAGGAATATTAACCTGTTTTCCATTCGCCATCACATTTTTGCTTATGCTTAGGTCCCGACTTCCCCAGGGCGGACAAACCTTCCCCGAAACCTTGGACTTCCGGCCGGCGGGATTCTCGCCCGCCTTCTCGCTACTCATTCCTGCATTCTCACTTCTGATGCCTCCAGAAAGCCTTACAGCTTACCTTCGACGGCCTACAGAACGCTCTCCTACCAGGCGTGAAAACACGCCTCCGCAGCTTCGGTTTATGTCTTAGCCCCGTTACATCTTCGGCGCAGATACTCTCGACCAGTGAGCTGTTACGCACTCTTTCAAGGTATGGCTGCTTCTAAGCCAACCTCCTGGTTGTCTGTGAATATCCACCTCCTTTCCCACTTAGACATAATTAGGGACCTTAGCTGGCGGTCTGGGCTGTTCCCCTCTCGTCCATGGACCTTGTCATCCATGGACTCACTCCTGACGATTAATATATGGTATTCGAAGTTTGCTTGATTTCGGTAAGCAGTACGCCCCCTAGATCATACAGAGCTCTACCCCCACATATCTTAACATCAAGGCTGCACCTAAATGCATTTCGGAGAGAACGAGCTATCTCCTAGTTCGATTGGCTTTTCACCCCTAGACCTATCTCATCTCCCAACTTTTCAACGGCGGTGAGTTCGGCCCTCCACTGAGTCTTACCTCAGCTTCAGCCTGGACAGGCCTAGATCACTAGGTTTCGCGTCTATGACCAGCGACTTAACGCCCTATTAAGACTCGGTTTCCCTTCGGCTCCGCTTTATTAACCTTGCCACTGATCATAACTCGCAGGATGATTAACCAAAATCCACGCAGTCACACATAAAGTGCTCCTACCGTTTGTAAGCACACGGTTTCAAATTCTATTTCACTCCCTTGCTCAGGGTTCTTTTCACCTTTCCCTCACGGTACTCTTCACTATCGGTCAACAACAGTATTTAGCCTTACGTGACATGGTCCACGCTGATTCACGCCAGATTCCTCGTGCCTGACGCTACTCGGGTGCTTCCAGTTGTTATATATATTTTATGTTCTACAGGACTATCACCTTCTTTGGTTCAGCTTCCCAACTGATTCTACTTACATACATACAACTTAAACATTATGACAATCCGTTAATGGAAGTCCCACAACCCCGTGTCAGCAACGCTGTCCGCTTGACACTGACACGGTTTAGGCTTATCCCCGTTCGCTCGCCGCTACTTAGGGAATCGTTTTTACTTTCTTTTCCTCCCGTTACTTAGATGTTTCAGTTCACGGGCTTACCGTTTTCACGCATATCCTCCAGACATGCAGGTTTTCCCATTCGGAAATCCGGGGATTAACGATTATGTGCATCTACTCCCGGCTTATCGCAGCTTATCACGTCCTTCATCGGCTGTTGTTGCCTAGGCATCCTCCGTGTGCCCTTATTAGCTTTTTTCTCCAGAATAACTTTTACTCTAGTTTATTGTAATCTTTTACCTACTATTCATTTCCCATTGTCCTAATAATGAACATAGACATAAGAAGAAGCGGTGTTTGTTACTCCTTAGAAAGGAGGTGATCCATCCGCACCTTCCGGTACGGATACCTTGTTACGACTTCACCCCAATCACTATCCACACCTTAGACGCCTTCCTCCGAACGGTTGGACCGGCGGCTTCAGGTGCAAACAACTCTCGTGGTGTGACGGGCGGTGTGTACAAGACCCGAGAACGTATTCACCGCAGCATTGCTGATCTGCGATTACTAGCGATTCCAGCTTCATGAAGTCGAGTTGCAGACTTCAATCCGAACTTGGACCGGCTTTAAAGATTGGCTTAGCGTTGCCGCTTTGCAGCTCTCTGTACCGGCCATTGTAGCACGTGTGTAGCCCAGATCATAAGGGGCATGATGACTTGACGTCATCCCCACCTTCCTCCTGCTCTTCGCAGGCAGTCTCGCTAGAGTCCCCAACTTAATGATGGCAACTAGCGATAGGGGTTGCGCTCGTTGCGGGACTTAACCCAACATCTCACGACACGAGCTGTCGACAGCCATGCACCACCTGTCACTCGGTTCCCGAGGGCACGGCCTACTCGTCAGGCATGCGTGGGATGTCAAGATCTGGTAAGGTTCCTCGCGTTGCGTCGAATTAAACCACATGCTCCACCGCTTGTGCGGGTCCCCGTCAATTCCTTTGAGTTTCAGCCTTGCGGCCGTACTCCCCAGGCGGATTACTTATCGCATTAGCTTCGGCACGGACACTCTTCATGCCCACACCCAGTAATCATCGTTTACAGCTAGGACTACCAGGGTATCTAATCCTGTTCGCTCCCCTAGCTTTCGCACTTCAGCGTCAGTTATCGTCCAGTGAACTATCTTCATCATCGGCATTCCCTGCACATATCTACGAATTTCACCTCTACTCGTGCAGTTCCGTCCACCTCTCCAGCACTCTAGCCAAACAGTTTCCAGGGCAGGCTTGCGGTTGAGCCGCAAAGTTTTCACCCAGACTTGTCTGGCCGCCTGAGATGCCCTTTATGCCCAATAATTCCGGATAACGCTTGCGACATACGTATTACCGCGGCTGCTGGCACGTATTTTAGCCGTCGCTTCTTCTGCAGGTACCGTCACTTTCTTCTTCCCTGCTGAAAGCACTTTTACAATCCGAAAAACCTTCTTCGTGACACAGAATTGCTGGATCAGGGTTGCCCCATTGTCCAATATTCCCACTGCTGCCTCCCGTAGGAGTAAGGGCCGTATCTCAGTCCCCTGTGGCCGTTCACCCTCTCAGGCCGGCTACCTATCATCGCCTTGGTGAGCCGTTACCTCACCAACAAGCTAATAGGACGCAAAGCTCTCCTGCAGCATCACTTTTCATTGCCGGGCACATGCGTGCTGGCAATTGTATCAGGTATTATCAGTCGTTTCCGTCTGTTATCCCCTGTCTGCAGGGTAAGTTCTTTACGCGTTACTCACCCGTCCGCCTTGGCTAGTCTGTGCAAGCACAGATTTGCCAAAGACTTGCATGTGTTAAGCATTCTGTCAGCGTTCATCCTGAGCCAGGATCAAACTCTTCATTCAATATATTTTACATATATTTAATTTCACCTTTTGATCTTGACGAGAATCTTATCTTATAGACAAGAGTTCTTGACATTAATATTTATCTTTTTACACTTATTGCTTCTTCTATTCTTATATCATTGTCCTTTGATACCTTTTGTATCGACAAGATATATGTTATCATAATTAAATTTATTTGTCAACTACTTTTTCAACTTTTTCACGACAAACGCATGAAAGAAATCTAAAGAGGTGTAATATTAATGTATCTTTAAGAAAGAAACTGGTAAAGATGTTAGAAGATAAACTAAATCTAAAAAGAATTGTTAATATACATTACTCAAATAGAGGATGAAAGGTAATTTTCTAAAAATAAAAACATAAATTGACTGATATTCTCATAATTACTCCTTGCGAATTTTTGAATACCAGAAAAAGATTGAAAAAAATTTTGCAAAGATGTATTTCAAGACATTAAAAGATACCTGAAACTACTCAAACGGCATACCTTCACAGTACTGATACAATTTAAAGAGTTATGATTACAATAGAGTCTGAAACAATAGAAGTTCTTTTTAAGAAAATAGATAGAGCTAAAAATTTCCGGAGAAAAATAAAAAAATAAGAAAAATACTTAATATTGATGGAAAATTTTTTAAACGGAATGAAAAAAATAATGCTCCGTTAGACATAGTGTCTGCATATTTCTGAAGAAGATTGAATCTGTTATTCACAAGTAGCGGCGGAAGGAAAAAGAAAGAAATAGAAGTAATATTGCGGCTGCTTGATAAAATATCACTAAAAAGAATGCGTAGTGATAATAGATGTAATAGGAACTTAAAAAGAAATTATAAAGAAAATCAAGAAGAGAATACTTTTACCTTCAAGTAAAGGGAAGTCAAAAGGCTTTAAAAGAAGATATAGGAGGACTATTTTAGATGCTAAAGAATTTAGAAAAGAAATTTAGTAGGATAATAAAAATATATTATATCGTTAAATGTAAGAAGATATTTAAAAATTATTTTTATATATAAAAAAATCTGTTGTTAAAAATGGAAAAAAATATAAAGAATTTGACAACACCGTAGTCAAAAATGTTTCCATGGTTATGTAGTTACGATAATAGAGCAACATAATTACAAATCAAAAAAAGTGACAGTTTTGGCGGATATTCGACTTTTTAAATATTTAGTTCTATGCATTTTTAGCATTTTGTCCTCTGATTTTTTTGTATAGTATTATACAATAAATACTTTATACAAAACAAACTAAAAATATATCTTTAGTAACAATCAGAGTTTACTAAATTCCTTCAAATTTTATAAAAAAATTATTAATTTCTAACATTTTGGATTCATTAAACTTTTTATTCACAAATTCCTCACTTGCAAGAATATCTCTAAAGAATTTGTTAAAATTTTCTTCTGCTGTTAATTAAGTATCCAAATTTATCTTTTCATAAATATTTAGTAGAAAAAGAAGAGAAAAAGAAAATCCCGAAGTATTCAGAAAAATACTACTAACTCTGACATTTTTACTATGAACTGATTTCTGCTATTCATATTTTCAAAAAGAAACTTGAAATACAATCTACATGTCTATGCCGTCGTTTCCTTAAGCGATTTTTACGTTCAAAAATGAGATCTTAACGTTAACACTATCGCAAAACAATGAAAATACTATCTCCTTAAAAATTATTGAAAGCAATAACTATCCTAACAAAAATTAAAAAAAGCTATTTAAAAATACTGCCACAAGCCTTTTCAATGAAAAATAAAAGATTCTTCTTTAAATGTCGGTAATACACCATCAACAGCACAAAAGCATTCTCAAGTCCTTGAAAAATACCTTATTACTGAATACGGAATTACTGATATTGCTTGAATGATAAAGTCTCTTTTCTTTATTTAATAACCTGAATAACGATAAAAACTTATATTACTATGCCCATTGAAAAATTTATTTCATAAATCTTAATCCATCTTATGCCTAAACATTTTAAAATGGTAAACTTGATATATTTTTTTCTAAGTATAAACTTCAAATACGATTGATTTTAAAAATATTGCTATGTTAAGACACTACTTCTATCAGAGACAGATGTACAAAAACTTTTAGAAGGAATCACTTTTACTGTTCAGTATGTAAACTTAAAGTGAGTATTTTGAGAATTTTTATCATTGCGGTATCCACGTTTTTAGAAATTATTATCAATATTTTTATACAATTGATTTATTATGCATATTTTTTTGATAATATAAGAAAAATATAAATTTATTTTCTTTACTAAGTAGGAAAATGTTGTTAAATTATAATAAAATTTGATGAAAAATTGAATAGTAAAAAGATTATCCAAATAACAATACAATATAAAAATATTTAAAATTTAGCAGTCTCTCTTTGTTAATTGTTTGTTACTAACTGAAAAAGGGAAATTTCAACATGCTATTGTCCTAAATTCCTAAAAGACGTATTGCTTTTTATACTAAAAATGTGTAAAATATACTAAACAAATCAAAAACATTTATAGTAATACCTGTCAAACTAAAAATTATAATTATCTGCTGTAAAACAATATACTCATGCAATTTTATCAGTTTGATTTTAAAAGGTATTCAAGTATATTAGGAAAGGAATTTATGAAAAAAATATTTTATTAATTTTATCAGAGTATTTCTGATCTTTTTAGTTCTGTCATTTGCAGCTATTAGTACAAATTCTGATTTTAAAGACTTTATAACAAAAATTTATTAATTCTGAAAAACTTTTTAACAATCAACAAAATGTCGCTAACAAAAATGATGGAGAATTTACAATAATCGGTGTCGGAGATATAATGCTTGGCTCAAATTATCCATCTCAAGATTTGCTTCCTAAAAATGATGCAAACATTCTTCAAAATACACAAGATATTTTACACAATGCAGATATAACTGTCGGAAATCTTGAAGGTACATTATTTGATACTGGTGGAAAGCCTAAAAAGCTGTGGTAATCCGAGTGTCTGCTATGTTTTCCGAAGTCCATCCAGATATGGAAAGTATTTTAAGGAAGCTGGATTTGACTATCTAAGTATCGCTAATAATCACAGTAATGATTTTGGAGAAACTGGAATCAGGAAACTATGAAAAATTTAGATAGTTTAGGTATAAAAATATGCAGGAATAAAAAGGAATAGCTGAAAGTGCAGTTTTAGAAAAAGATGGCAAAAATTTGGATTTGTTTCTTTTGCTCCCAATTTAGTTACTGTAAAAATTAAGTGATTACAGTTATGTAAAAACTTTTAACTGATTTAAGACCAAAAAGTTGACATATTAGTTGTTATGTTTCATGGTGGTGCTGAAGGTGCGGGTGCAGAACATATTCCAAGAAAAGATGAAATTTTTCATGGTGAAAATCGTGGAAATGTCTGCAATTTGCTCATTTTGCGATAGATAATGGAGCTGATATTATTTTCGGTCAAGGTCCCTCATGTTACACGTGCAATTGAACTTTATAAAAAAACAAATTTATTTCCTATAGCGGTGGAAATTTTGCAACTTATGGGAAAAATTAATATTTCTGGTTCTATGGGACTTGCTCCTATTTTTAAAAATAAAAATAGATGACAAAAGGTAACTTCATTTCTGGAGAAATTATTCCGTAAGACAAACTCATGGGAAGTTTTGGTCCTTTTTGTAGACAATGAAAAATCGGTTATTAAGAAAATCATCTCATTAAATAAATCTGACTTTCCTAAAGGAAATGGGCTTTCTGTTAATGAAGACGGAAAAATTTTTAAAATCTGACAGCTCTAATTAAAATAATCTTTTTAACAATCAGGGTAGCTTTTATCCTGATTTTTATTGTTTTCTTTTTAATCTAATAATTTCCCTTTCATTTTCATTCATTCTATTCTCTAATTTTTTCATTTTTCCTTCTCAAGTTTTTCCAACCTTCTTTTATTCTCCAGTTCTTCATCCTGAATTTTTCCGTCCCACAATTACATTATTTCCAATCTTTTCATCAGGATTTCAACAATTTCCATTCCTTCCTCAATATGAGCCCCCAAAACTTCAATTTTTCTCCATTATCAATTCCAGTCAAAACTTCCCTTTCCTTAACAAATTATTTTTATCAATCAAATAAATATAACTCTTCTTATTTTTAAGACAACAGCTTGTTTAGGAACTGTCAGAATATTTTTCCTTCTTTTGATAAAAGACACGAATATCCACATTTTCATTCAAAAATAATTCTTTAAACGAATCTAGAAAAATTCAAATATACTCATATTATTAATTTTATTAATTTTAAAGAGTTTTCCTTCAACAATTTTCTTTTCTGAATATAAATCTGAACTTTCTTTTTGAATTCTTATTTGATAAAAATTTCCTTATTTTTCCGTCTTCAATTTTTACTAACTTTTCGAGTGTCTTTTCTTCACCAGCTTTTTATTTTCTCTTTTTAGAAATACTAATTTCTGCAATATTCCCAATATTTAATTTTTTACTTTTTCATTCACTACACTTTCACTAACTATTTTTAAATTTTCTTTCCTTGCCAAAAATCAATACCGGTTCATTTTCATTTGTAATTCCTCCCTTTAAAGCATTAATTTTCACAATATAGGCATCAAATGGAGCTTCTTATAACTCTTTGAATTAATGGCATATTTTTAATTCTTGCTGTATTTTCTGAGTTTTAGTGCCGAAATTTCTCCTTGCAATTCCTGAATTTTCTGATTAATGTCGGCTCCTAATTTTTCTGTTTCTCTAAATTTCTTAATTGTGAACTTTTAACTGCAAGCAGAATTTTTCTCATTAATATTATTTTTCTGATAATCGCTAAATTTTTACTATTATATCGCCCTTTTTCACAAAATCTCCTGCCTTATAGTAAACATCATCGACAGAAAGATTTAAATTTATTCCTATTTTAGTAACATTACTTGCAACAGCAGTTCCTTCATATCTACAAAATAACTCAATATTTTCACGCGTTATCTTTTCGATTGCATATTTTTATTAATTTTGAGAACACAGAATTTTATCATTAAAGAAGAATAAAAATTAATATTGTAGGTAAAATCCAGATTATTTCATCTTTTTCTCAAAATCTCTCTCCTTTTCTAATGATTTCCATCAAAATAAGAATTTTCACTTAAATTATCTTCATAGGAAATACTCCTTACGTCCCAGATAAAGCTGATCAGCTTTCCTTTGAATTGGAACGATAAAAATCCCCAGTTATTCAAATCCGTATAAACGAAAAAAATCTTACTGTATTGTTTTGAATTGTATCTGTATCATTTTGAGAAATTATGTTTGTAAATTCAGGTAAAAATTTCTTCTGCGTCCATCTCTTCATAGTCATCTTCATTTTTATAAATCATTTCCTTTTTCAATTCACCTTCAGCATTATAAACATAAATTTTTCAATTCTTCCGCAGATATTTTTATCAATTTGCCCTATCAAAATATCAGCTTTTCGTGAAGTCTGTATCATCTCGACTTTTTCCCCGTCATATTTTTCCACCCACACCGAATACGGCACAAGTGGAACTTCATTCTGAATTTCCACATCCATATGCCCAAACCTTTTATAGTCAAGGGTATTTTATAGCTCCCATCCAAACAGTTCAGTTTCAGTTCATAATCATCACGGTGACTCAATTCCTTATATTCAATCATTTTTCCTGGTACAAATTCCTTTAACACTTCCTGAAATGTACTGATTTTTCGTTGACTGACCGCTCAATTTTATCAATGAATATTCAAAAAGCAGTCCTTCTTTATAATAAGTATTCAAAAATTTTCTGAGCATCCGTAAATATCTGCTTTTACTATTTTTCGATTTCTTTTTATTGTAAAAATATTTTTGGATAATCTGTTACCGTATGAAAAATTCCATTTTTCATAAGTATGTATTTTCCAGCTTTTTTTAGCTGGGTTATATGAATATCATTTCGCTTTTCATAATTTCTTGGAATATCAAAACGAGTTCTCAGCCTTCCGTCAGATGTAAAAATTCCTTTTTCAAATTTTCAGTGGCTTCCCATAACATATAAAAATTATTCCGTATTTTTTTCTATACTCTTCACTCATTTTATTTTTCAAAATGTGAATACTTTGTTGGAATTATGTTCTCATATTTTTCATATTCCAAATTCATTTTTCAAAAATCTTTTTCAACTCCGCCATCATCAATTACTTTATAAATCATATCATTGTCATATTTTATCAAATCATTAATTGAAATAATCTGATTTTTAGAATATTTTGCTCCCAGCACAATTTTCAAAAACTGCATAATTCTATAAGTCAAATCATTCCCGCCAAAATTTTTCATCTCCATTTTCCAAAACTTGTCCTTATATCCAGATAATATGAAATCCTGTCTCTATTAATTACATATTTTACAAGCCGCTAAGTCTGTAGTTCCGCCGCCACAGTCAATAATTAATGCGCTATATTCCTCATTTTCCTTGTATCTCCCTTTTTATCTGTATTTCAATCGTATTGTAAAAGCACTGCGATTGCTTCATCCATTGCATTTTTCACGAATAATTTCATATTCATAATGTCTTTCATTGGAGAATTTTATTACTTTCGTTAATTTCTTTTTTCAAAAATTTTTCCTTATTTTTAGAATTTTTCTCCTGTAATTATTTTCCACTGTAAAAATTTCCCGAAACATTGTCAAAAAAACTATTCCTTCAATTTTACAGGGACTGGAAGCGTGAATCTTTTTAAACTTTACATTTGAACATATATTCTGCACGATTTACAACATATTTCAAATACGCCTTTATTATATCCTTCCTTTTTACATACAAAATATTTCCCAAATTCGTCATTAATTTTCTCAAGTTTATTATGTTCATGAACCCACCTTTTTAAGCTATAAAAAATCGAACCATTGACAATATAGTCATTTTTCCAATTTTCTCAAAACATCATAACCAAACGAATATTTTATATTTTTAGAATCGTCTGCAATCATCCACATAAACAAGTGTTGGAAAAAATTTCACGGGTACGTCTTTCTCCATCATCAAATTTCACATAATTTATCGCATCAATCACAACATTTCCATTTAAAATATCATTAGTTGGCAGCTCTTTCACGTAATTTTTATCTAAGTATGCTCCTACAGCGGTATTTACAGTTCCAAAATCAATACAAAGCGGAGTATTTGTCATTTCTAGATTTCTTACAATGAAAATTTTTCAATTTCAACTTTGTAATAATCCATTTTGGTACGGATAAAAGCGGTTCCAATTCATCTTTCCTTTAAATTATAGAATTTATGAATAAATTTTAAATCACTTTCTTTAAAAACAAAAATGAAAAATTTATTATTTCTCAATTTTTCAACTCTAAAAATTTTTCCTGCTTATTAAAAAAATATTTATTTCTACTTTTTAAAATCCTTTTCTAGCTGGAAAAATTCCACATAGATAATTATTTGCATTTATAAGAAAAACATTTTGCACTGCTTACATTTTCAGGAATTTCGATTTTATAATTATCTTCCTTCATCAAGTCAAGTTCCTTATACAAAATAATTTTATGTGGAACTTTTTATTTTATTCTCATTATGAATCCTTTCCCTAAGTTTGCTGTCAAATAAATGCTGAACGTTCGCAAGTCCATTTTATTGTATTCATCTATGCGAGTAATTCTCCTTGACTCCCCTATATTTCATCAAAAGAGCGATTAATTCCTCCCTTGTAGGAGTTTCAGATGAACATTTACCAAATTTTTCCTCAATCGCAATCTGATACATTTCATAATAGGATTTTTCTTAATTCTTCCTCATAAAAACAGTTTCATTTTTAACTTTTTCCCCTTTCATTTTACAATTTTTCAAAACTTTTTAGCTCAAAATTTTTTTATTTCTTCCATTACTTTCCTTAACGCTCCCAAATCTTTTTCCTTTCATACTCAAGCCCCTTTTTATAACTTCTTCCATTTTCTTAAATTTCTTTCAATCTTTTCAAATCCCAAAAATAACTTCCCGCTCAAATTCCAATTCCAGCTTATAAAATCTCTCAATTACTCCATCCACTTTCCACAGAACATAAAAAGTACAAAATTGCCATTAGCGAGTAAACATCACTTTTTCATCAATCTTTATCTTTTCAGAATAAATTTCAATCGGCGAATATCCTTCGAAACCTTTATAAATTCAATTTTTCCGCCTTTTTCCACACTAGTTCCCAAAATCAATAATCTTTATATTTCCCCTAACATTAATCAAAATATTTGAAGGCTTTTAAATCACAATGAATAATATATATGAATTTGGCAAACTAAATCTGCAATTTTTAAAAAATATTTTTCAAAATCTCATTTACTTCAGCCCTTTTTCCAATTCTATTTTCCAAAATATATTTCTTTTCAAAGTAATTCCGCAAAAAATATTCTGTAACAATATAATTTGTGCCACTTTTCACTAAAAATCAACAATTTTTAATAATTCCACTTTTCATTTTCTGTTTTCCATTTTTTAGATTTTTCAAAAATCCAAAATACATTTCTCTTTAAAAATTTTTCTTAAAGTTTTTCAAAGTCTTTTTATATTTATTAGTAAAACATATCTCTCATTCCGAATAACAATTTCTTCTGGAAAACATTCCTTAATAATCACTTTTTCCCTCATGCCAAATAAATATTTGAAGTTTGCTCTTTCGCTACATAATTTATAATTTTATATATAAGTCTGGTTCCTTTTGATAAAAATTCATTTTATTTTTCCTTTTTATACAGCAATTTTTAATAATATTTTAGCGATACCGCTTTAAAACTAAATCCAAAAAGTTATGAAAATTCTACTCAAATTTTGGACTCGTTTAATTTTTACGATTAAACATTAGAAATATTCAAATGTATCCTAAAAACTAAAAATTTAAGTTCTATCCTAAAACATTCCATTTCTATCTCTTCCAAGAATTTCCCAGTTTCTTTCGATTTCTTTTTCCCAATTTTGAAATTTTATTATTTTTCATTTTTAAAATTTTTATTTTCTACATATAAATTTTTATTTCTAATTCGCTTATATTTTGATTTTTCACATTCTTATGTTTCTCTGTTTTATTGTTTGTATTTTCATTTTTAGAAATTATCATATTTTCAATATTTCTTTCAAAATTATTTTTTTAAATTTAGTTTTTCTTTTTCTCTTTTTCTATTTTTAGTTTTCCTTTTTGTTTCTTCATTCTCAAAAAGAATCATTTCCAAATTTAATTTTTATTTTTCAAAATCATCATTTTTACTTTCTTTTTACAATATTCAGATTACTTTTAACAAAAATCATTTATTATAAATTTTTTTATTAGAAATCTTGTTTTTTTAATAACAGGATTTTTGAACTTTTCAAATGATTTTTCTGAATATTTTTCCAACTCGAAAATAAACATAAAAATAAATACTATAGCTAAAAACAAATATTTTGAGAATATTTTTTCATGATTATTATCCTTATGATTTTCAATATCTTCCAAATTATTTTTCTTCAATATTCTCAATCTCTTCGACAAAAATCGAAAAATGGAATAACTTTATTTATTTTTCTTCTCAAATTTTTACTTTTTCACTTAAATTTTTCAATATTCTCCTTTACTTTTTCTTATCAATATGAATCTCCGTAAGTTCATTTTCATCAATAACTCCCAAAACTCAGGACTCCCAGCCAGTAAATAATCATTTTTCTCTAATTTTTATATTTTTATTTCTTCCCACTTATTTTTTTCCAAAAATTTTATTTCCACGATATAAAATAAACGCTGTTTTTTTCCTGAATTTCCAACAATTATATTATCTTTATCAATCATAATATTTAACTGAGAATATAAACTTTCAGATTCAATTCTTTCTAAATTTTCAATATTTTTCTAAATTCATTTTTCTCAAAAATAACTTTTTACTAGAATTTTTCATTATTTTTCCATATTTTCAATTGAAAAATCATTATTTTCAAAAATATTTCTCAATAGTTTTCCGCACTCCAATCTGTGCTAAATTTATTTTTCAAAATTACTATTCTTCTTTTTACCTTCATTATAGCTAGCTATACTCTAAATCCCTTATTTCCATTCGGAACATATGCAGAATATGTATTTTTTCAACTATTTTTCTCGTATTCTTAAAAATAAGTGTCCAGTTTGATATTTTTACCATTTTACCTCCATTTCTTCTAAAAGATTTTCCAAAAGTGCCACCACTTTCCTATTTGCTTTTTCAGCCTTTTTCAATTTCTTTTCGATTTCCTCTATTTCTTCCTTTTTGCCCCATTCTTTTGCAAATTATCCTTTGCACTTTAAACTCTTCAACAGCTTCCTTCCATTTTTATTTTTTTAAAATTTTCATCCCCTCTGTTTTAATAAATATCCTTCACTTTTTCCTATTTTTATTCAAATCTTCAATTTTAGCTATCTGATTTCCAAAAATTCCCTGTTTCATTAATTTCTTTCAAGTATTTTTTTAGCATTTTCATATTTTGAAATACTTTCTTCATAATTTCGTTTATAACCATTGTATCAGCTTGCATTTCCAGATTTATCGCATTTTCCATTTTTCTGGATATTTCTTCTCGTCTTTCCCGTTCCTTTTCCATTTCCTGCTGCTGCGTGATTTCGCTTCTTTTATTGATAATTCCTGTTGTGCCTGCATTTTGCTGCTGTTTTAGCTGTTCTGAATATTCTATTTCCTGCTGTTTCAGTTTTTCGGCATTCTGGCTTTCAAACTTTATAAATTCCTGTGCCTGATTTATGAATTTTTCCACAGCTTTTGCATTATTTTCATCTTTCATTTTACGATAAATATTTTTTGCCTGTGTGAAAATGCTTATTGCTTGAGCAGGATTGTTAGCCGTTATTTGAGAAAGCCCTTCCTGAACAAGGTTATTTGCAGTTTGCAGTTCAGCATTTTGCTGCGAATTTAATTCCTGAATTTTGTTGTCAATTTCCCCGACTTTCACAGTATCGCCTAATACCTGATACATTTGTCGTGCCTGATAATATGCTTCTCTTGATGAATTTATGTTGCTTTGTGCCAAGGAATCACCCTTATTTTCTGCGAGCATTGCTCCATTATATGCAGTTTTTTCTTTCTCTGCTATATTTTCCAGCTTTTTCTCAACTTGTGAAACATAATCAGCACGCCCATTTTCCAAATACATGTCAGACGCATTTTTATAGCTTACTTTTGCCAAATTATAGCTTCCTTGAGTAACTGCATTATCTCCAGCGGTTTCCAAACTTTTTGCTTCCTTTAATTTAACAGTCGAATTTATCCGCGAATCCAATGTCGTTAAGATTTCTTCTGTATTCAATTCATCTCTTTTTATAGCTGTTCTCATTCAAATTATACTTAGCTGCTGATATTTTACGTTTGCTTCATCATAATTTTCCGCTGTTAAACATTTCATTTCCTTCATTAATATCTGAAAACGCCCTTTTTCAATTTTTCAGTTTCGTCAATTTTTGCTTATTTCCTTAATTTTTATCCGCTTCCATTCTCTTATTTTCAGCATTTGTAAGAAATCCTATCACTCCTCTGCTTTTTCGGCTTTAACTTTTCATATTCTCCAATTTCCATTTCAAATTATCAATCGAATTATTAAAATTTTTTCCTTATCACTTCCTCATCTGCTAACTTTTCATACTGTATTGCCGCCTGTAAAATATTATTTCTCCTTTTTACATTCCAAATCACAATAAATAAAAATAATTACAACTGCAATTAATACTCCCAAAGCTATCTTTTTATAATTTTAGCTTTATCTTTTCCATTGGCTCCTACTTGCAACAGCCTGAATTTCCACTCCTGCAATTGTATAATTTTCAATATTCTCCCTTAAAGATGCAAGTATCCGTTTTTCCAACGAATTTAGCCATTGCTTCTTATCTTCAAATCGAGATAAATCATTTTTCCATATCGTAATCGTCAATATTTTCCCAAAAACCAACTGTTGTCATACAAAAATATCTTTTTCAAGCAGTTCAATCAGCTCTTTTATAATATTTGACTTTAATTTTTCCAAAAATCTCCAATTGCCTGCAGCAAATCGTTTCTTTGCCTATGAAATCGCATATCGGATGTATTTAATGCTTTTTTTTCTACCAGAAGCTGTGCAATCGTATCATCACTGCTCTGAGAAACGATATAGCCTCCTCTAATGTGATAAAATCTCGTGTTTCCTATATTTCCATATAAAATTGAATTGTAATTGCTGATAATAATTAATAGGAAGTGTGCATAAGAGAATATTTTTGAGTTTCTTCCTGTTTTTCCTTTACTTTTCAGATTTGCATAATCCATCATTTCCTTTATTACTTCATAGTTAAATCGTGGACGTAGCATAAAATATTCGATTACAGATTCTACTGCTATTTTTGCAGCTATCTTTGCCCCATTTTCTTCATCAAATCCATCCGCCACGACCCAGATTGCATAATTATCAAGCAAAAACATATCCAAAAATCACTATTTTTCAGCCTTTGTTCCAGCTTCACTCAAAAAATTCTGTAATAAATTTTGCTTCATCTTTCCTCATTCCCCAATTTCTCCCCTTATATTTATTTTTTAATTTTTTTAAGTAAAAATCATTTTTCTAAAATTATAGCTTTTTATCAAAATTCTAAATTTATAGTAAAATTACTTTTAAAAACCGAACTCAAAAGGCTATGACTATTTTACTCAAACCCTGAGTTTATATAATTTTTAATAGTTCAATTTTAAAATAGGTTCGAGTATATTTAGATTTTTCCAACTTAGTTTTGAAACATTTCTTCATAATCTTCAATTTTTACTTCTAAATTTCCCTTTTTACTACTTTTTCCTAAAAATTTTTGATTTTCTGAATTTTTCAGAATCGTCTTCTCTCGATTTCTCCTTTTTCCCAGTCAAAATAATCTCACACAAATTCACAAACACAAATTTACTTTCTCCCATTTCCATAACTGAATAAGCCCGCAACTCAACTGTATTATAAACAGCTTCTCCGTTCAAATATATAAGTCCGTTGGCATCTCCAGGGAGTTAGCATAAATTTTCGCTGTTTAGGATTATAGCTTATTGAACAATGATTTTTCTTGAAATCATGCTGTCTCCTAAAATTTGAATATTCATATTCTCACCACGTCCAATAAAAATTCCTTTTCGCTCACAATCCTGTAGTCTTTCCCCTTGTCATGTCCTTCAATACACGTAATCCATCCACAACAGGATCAACCACGCTATCTTTTTGACCAATATGCAGTCGTTCTGTCCTCATCTTCCATTTCTTCCACTAAATTAATTTTTATCTTCCAGAACTTCTGTTTCCAATCCTTCAGATTTGCAGTACGGACACAAGCTATATCTTGAAACATCATACATATGTCCATTTTTACATCTATCCAACTTCATTTTAAATTTTTCCTCCTATTTATTCATTTTTAAATTACTTTAATAATATTTTTGTAGTCGCCAAAATAAATTATATCTCAGATTCTACTTTTACTGGTATATTTTTCTTTAATTTCATTTTTCGCTTGTCTAAATTTCGCTCAATTCCACTTCCATTCTGAGAACCTAAATCTTCGTAATACCAAATTCCATTCACTCGATTTAAAATCCCATGAGCTCTGCTAACCAAGTTAGAATAAATTCCTTCACTCACATCTATATCCACCCGATTTCTAGGCGTTTCTTTTCCAATCAGAAGTGAAGTCGCTCTTCCAACTTTCCAGATTTTTCATATCATAATCTTCTGAATCCTTTCAAAAAATATATGCTCAATCTGCTTTTTCTCCAAATTCTCTATTTCTTGACTCTTTCTAAAACACACTATGCTCTCTTTCCCGCTCGTTCTTTATATTTCTAATTTCCTCCTCCACTTCAGCTTTTTCAAAAAATCTTTCCACAATAAGCAAATAAAGCGTAACTCCGATATAAACAAATATTGAAAAATAAAAGGCTTTTTGTAGAATATCCAGAAAAATGTACAAAAAACAAACGTAATAATCAAAATTAACATTATTAAAAATATTTTTAGGCTCAAAAAACTTGTAACTTTTCTGGTTTCTAGCATTTAATTTCCGTTTTTCATATTTTTTTAATTCCCTTATCCACACTAATGCTATTTTTTTCAATATTAAAAATTTTTATTTTTTTAATTCCTGTAACACTTCTTAATCTTTCAAGCCTATAAATACTCCCACGGCCAAGCGGTTTTTCTAAAAATATCCTAAAATTTCCAAAAATTCTCTAAAAATCCAAAAACATAATTACTTTCCTTTTCCATATAAATTGCAAATTATACAAATTAAATAAAACTTGCCTTTTTCAAAAAAATATAATTTTATTTTTTTATTCTGCATATCAAAAATTTTCAAACCGCCCTTTAATATTCTCCTTTTCCATCTCCGCCTTTTTCTTCCCCATCTTATTCAAATTAAAAACTATTTTCAAACATTTCTTTCATTTCACTGCACTTTTAAAAAAATTCTTTTCCAAACGAAAAATTATTATCAGAAAAATTATTTTCTATTTTTTTAAATTTTTCATTTTTCTTGTTTTCCTGTCCATTTTTAAATTTTCTCTTGTTGTCATACTCCTTCCTCTTTTTCTCATCTCCAAGAATTTCATAGCCTCTGTTATTTCTCGAAACTTTTTTTACAGCTTCATCATCTCCAGGATTTTTGTCAGGATGATATTTTTATCGCCAATTTTCTATATTTCTTCTTTATGTCTGAAAAATCAGCATCTTCTTTTATTTCTAGTATTCTATAATAATCCATTTTCCCTTCCTTTTTATTAATTTTATTTTAACTATATTTAAATAATACTATATTTTTATACTTTTGTCAATTATTTTTTTAATCTATATTTTTATATTTAAAAAAATAAATTTTTAAAACTTCACAAAAAGACATAAATTTTACATAATTTTGACAAAATTAAATGATACTATATTAGTGTTCTAGAAAAGAAATAAAAATTTGAATGGAGTGATTTATATGAAAAATACTTTAAAGAAAAATAATCGCAGTTTTAGGAATTACAGGAATATCAATAGTTTCATTTGCTGTTCCGCCTACAAATATACGAAAAACCAAAAACTAATATTAGTCAACCTAAAAAGAAATTACCGCCTAAAAAGAAATCACCAGGTAAAGACGATAAAAGAATTAAAAAAACTTTATAAAAACAACATCCAGTAAAAAAAGAGGAATCTCAAAAGAAGAAGAAAGAAATAATAGAATAAAAATATTTAAATATAGAAATCTTTACATCATATTACTCAAAAAGACTGTACTAAAAATAAATGAACTGCACTCAAAAATCTTAGACACAAAACAGAAGGTGCAGTTTTTATTTTAAATTATATTTTAGAATTTGAACACAAAACAGCTTAAATTTATTGATATGGTAAACTTTTTTAAAATTAATATTAAAATGATTTTTTTCAGCTATTTCTACATTTTTTTCAAAATATACATTTCCATCTTCTCCATACTTTTAATAGAATAGGATAAATTTCCACCCATTTTCCAATGCTTCATCAAAAAGTTTCTGAAAATTTCTTATCTATAGTGTGTTCAGGAGCAAAGATTTCTGATTTTCCTGAATATTAAAAATTATCACAGCTGTTCTAAAACCTTCTTTTTAAGTTCTATCAATTCTTTTTAAATGTTTTATTGCCCTTGTGGAAGGAGAGCCTGGAAATTGGGCAGTATTGCCATTTACTAAAGTACAGCCTTTTACTTCAATGTAAATTTTATCTTTTTCAGTTTCCAGATAAAAGTCCAATTTGCTGTTGTTATGTTTAATTTCTGGCTTTATATATAAAGGTTTTTCAAAAGGAGAAATTTTTTTCATTATGAAATATTGATTCTGTAATATAACGATGAAAAAGCTGTATTTATAAGAATAATTTCTCCATGAACTTTTACCGCAATAACATCCCATTTTGTCTTACGTTTCAGATTTTTTTCTGTCTGCTTCTTTTTATCAGTAGTTCAGCTCCATCAATAAGTAATTCTGTTAATCGTCCCTGTATCGTGTAAATGTGCAAAATCTTCTTTCGGATTTCCTTTAGAATTTAAATTTTTAAAGTTAAATTTGATAGTAAATCTTGTTACCCGCTCTTTAAAATCTACAATCTTATCATAATTTATTGTATAAATATCAGTTTTATTTTTGAATTTTCATTAATTTTTACTTCCTTTAATTTTTATAAATCAAATAAAAAAACGGAGTTTTAATAAATAATTTTTATTTTCTCCGTTTAAAAAATTTATTTTTAGTATAAATTTAATTTGTATGTTAAATAATACAATGGTTTATTTTGATTTCTGCATTGCAAAATCGTATTCATTAAATGCTTTTTAGCTTGTGGAATACTTTTTTTCCAGTTGTGCAGATAAATTGAATTTTGCTGTAATCATATTTGAAAAGGGATTTTAATTTTTGAGAAAAAATCTTCTTCCAGATAAATATTTTCCACAGCATAATTCTTACGTAAGTTCAAATCTTTTGCCATAATTTTTATAACTTCATCAAGGCTCGCAATCCCATCAACCAGTTTTATATCCTTAGCTTCATCTCCAAGCCAAATTTTCCCTTGTGCATAATTTTTCAAGAGTATTTTCATCAATTTTTACGATTTTTGGAAACTCGTGATTTAAATTCTTTTGTATGTTTCTTCCATTGATTGACTGATTTTAGCACGTGATTCCTCTGATAATGGAGCAAAACTATCATTAATATCGGAATATCTTCCTTTTGATATTGAATTTGAACGAACCCCATATTTATCTTGGGCATTGTATAATTTAGGCAGCATTGAAACTACACCGATTGAGCCAGTAATCGTAGCACTGTTTGCAAAGACTTTTTTTCCTGCCGTTGAGATATAATAACCTCCAGAAGCAGCAGTATCCGCCATTGAAACATAAACTGGAATCTTCAGTTTTGACAGTTCCTGATAAATCACTTCAGAAGCAAGTGCCGAACCTCCACCTGAATTTACACGAAGTACAATCCCTTTTAAATTTTTAGTTTGTGTAGCTTTTTCAATTTTTTGAAGAATATTGTCAGGTGTAATAGTTCCTTCTGTAACGCCGTTTGCATCATATAAAATCGAACCTTCAGCATAAATTACAGCGATAGTTCCATTTCTTGAATTTCCAGTTTTTCATATTGTACTCTTTTTGATAGTAATCTGTAATATCTGCAATATTATCTTCACGAATATTCAATCGTTCTGTAAAAGTAGAAAAATTGTTCCAATTTATCAACTAAACCTTTATCACGTGCTGAAAAATGGTGTTAAATTAGTAATATTTCCATTTACAATATCGTTATTCAAAGCATTTTTATCAACTTTTACGGTTTTTAGCAACATCAGTAATAAATTTGTTGTATCTGTTTTTCCAAAATTCTTGTCAATTCAGAACGTAATTCCGGCGTCATATCATTTTCCAATATATTCTTCCCCATAAGACTTATAGTTTCCAATACGGACAACTTCCATATTTACTCCAATCTTATCAAATAGCCCTTTATAATAAAGATCTGAATAATGATATCCTGTCAAATCTAGGCTTGCTGAAGCGGACGGTACCATAACAACTTCATCTGCTACGGAAGCCAGTTTATAATTGGCATTTGTGACATAAGCACCAAAAGCATATATATATTATTTGCTTTTAATTCTTCAAATTTTTAATTAATTCCTCAATTTTAGCAGATGATAAGTTTATAGTGTCTAAAAGCAATAACAACACCTTTTACTTGATTATTATTTTTAATATCATCCAAACTATTTAAAATATCCATGTATGATAATTTTTTTCATCTGATAAAAATTTGAACTGACAATTTTATCTTCTGTAACGTCAGAAACAGTTAAAAAGTATATATTCATAGCTTTTCATTTTTCATTTCTTTATCTTTGGAACTAAAAATTGCAATTGCAGAAATTCCAATAATAAAAATTACAAATATAAATAGCGACATCTTTTAAAAAGAATGAATATATTTTCTTTTTAATGAAAAAATATCAAAAATTTTTCAAAAAAGTCTAAAAATTTCATTTTTTTATTTTCCTCCTCATAGATTTACATATTGTTAAGATTATTAGTTAGTCCAAATTATATCATTTTAACTAACAAATAGTAATTATATTATTTTTCAAGATAGAATAAAATGTTTAGGGTCAAAATAATTTGTACTTAATAAAAAATCAGCAGAATATAATCACAAATCTTAATGCCAAAGATCGACATATTAAATAACAAGTTTTTACGTCTGTAAAGAGTATGTTTTAAACTGATGAAGATCATACAGATCTCACAAACGGAATATCTCAAAAAAGGGACAAGAAAAGTCAGTTTTTTATCGCCTGTCCCCTTAAGTATTTTACTCCGTTCTATCTTAAAAATACAATTGACTTTTTATATAACAAGTGTTATAATACAATGAAAAATTTGGAAATTATTTCATGAATCATTTGTATATTCAATTTATGGAATATTTGACAAAAATAAAAATTTATGGAGGTTTTTCTTATGAAGCAAAAATACTTTAATTAGTAATATTGTCAAAATTGAATCAAAAGAAAAAGAAATTTTAAAAAAATGTTCTTTTAGTATTAGGTGGAGTAGCATTTTTGAGTCAATAATGTCTCAAGTTTATGATTCCATTACCTTATACTCCAGTACCAATTACACTTGGAACATTTGGAGTTACACTAATGGACGTTACTATATGGAAGAAAAATTAGGAACTGCAACTATACTTTCCTATGTTGTGGCAGGTAGTTTAGGTGCTCCAATTTTTGCTGGTGCTAAAGCAGGATCCTTATTTTCACCAACAGGAGGGTATATTTTAGGATATATTGTTTCTACAATTCTTTTAGGATATTTAGCTGATAAAGGAGTTACAAAATCTTACGTAAAAACAATACTTTCATTAATGCTTTCTAGTACAATTATCTTGACATTAGGTGCATTGCAATTATCATTATTTTTACCAGGTAAAAATGCATTCATGGTTGGTGTATTGCCTTTCCTTCCAGGAGATGCGTTGAAAATCAACTGCTGTAACATTGCTTGTTCCAACATTATGGAAATTTATTCCAAAAATAATAATGATAAAAAGAATTAATTTATGAGACAAAAATTCAAATGAAAATTATTTCTACAAATTTTCAGTAAATATTATAAAAATATGGTAAAATATCCATAAAACCAAACTAGTTTTGAATATATAATAAAAATTCCTATTATTCTTTAGTAAAAATTTAAAATAGAATTTTTATTGTAACCAAAGTTACACTTTATTTTAATGTTGTAAAATAAAAAAATGGAGAAAATTAACATTAAAATTGATTTAGAAAGTTATATAAAAACTTGGATAATTCATTCAAAATTATATTTTATCTAAGTTTTAAATATTTTCTTTTTCTGTTATTTAAGTACACAAGCATTTAATAATGCAAGTGTGCTTTTTGAAATCTGAAAAAAATTATTAAATCTATCTTGACAATTTAAATATATGGTGGTAATATAATATTGTTATTAGGTTGACCTAAATATATGGTTAGGCTAGGGCTAAAACAAATAGAAAGGAGTTGAGATGAGCAGAAGTATAGAAGATTATCTAAAAGGAATATATACTTTGAAAAAAAAGAAGGAATATTCCAATAAAAAACTTGCAGAATATTTAAATATTTCTCCAGCTTCAGTTAGTGAAATGATAAAAAAGTTGGTAAACGATGATTATTTAACTATCGACAAAAAAACAGTAAAACTTACTGAAAAAGGGAACAGCTTTGCACTTGACATTATACGTAAACATAGGGTTTGGGAAGTTTTTTTGTTTGAAAAGCTGGGATATGAAAAAGAAAGAAGTGCATAAAGAAGCAGAAATTTTGGAACATGTAACTAGCAATAAACTTCTTCAAAAGCTGGAAAAATTCCTGTTTTATCCTAAGGAATGTCCGCACGGAAGCCCGATTTTCTATGATTTGGAAAACTTGGATGAGGAAAATATTATAAAATTATCTGAAGCTGAGGAAGATGATGAAATTGTTATATTAAGTGTGGAAGATAATATAGAATTATATGATTATCTACGGGATTTAGATATAAATTTAAAGGAAAAATATATTGTAGAAAGAAAAGATCCGTTTAATGGACCGATATATTTGAAAAGTGAGCAAAATAATGGAAAAATAGTGGCTTTTAATGCAGCAGATATGATTGAGGTTTATAAAAAAAATAAAGATTTGGAGGAGACAGATAATGAGTAAAAACAACGTATTAACAAAATTAAACTTAGTAATCGCAGTATGTGTAGCAATGATGCTACTAATATCTTGTGGAAAAGGTGGAGCTTCATCAGGAAAAAAAATAAAAGTTACGACAACAACGACAATGCTTTCTGATCTTGTAAAAACAATTGGTGGAGATAAAGTCGAAGTTACGGGACTTATGGGAGAAGGAGTAGATCCGCATTTATACAGTGCCAGTGCAGGAGATATTGAAAAACTTGGAAATGCTGACATTATAGTCTATGGTGGACTACATTTGGAAGGTAAAATGACAGAAATTTTTGAAAAATTAACTTCTCAAAACAAAAATATATTAAATGTTGGAGATAAACTGGATAAAAGTAAAATTCATCTAGTTGACCAAAATACTCCTGATCCGCATGTATGGTTCAATACAGAATTATGGGAAAAGGAAGCTGAGGCAGTAGAAGCTGAATTAAGTAAATTTGATCCTAAAAATAGTGAATATTACAAAGAAAACCTAAAAAAATATAAAGCTGAACTAAATGAACTTACAACTTATGTAAAAACAAGAATTAAGGAAATTCCTGAAAAAAGCAGAGTTCTTGTAACAGCTCACGATGCATTTAACTACTTTGGAGAACAATTTGGACTAGAAGTAAAAGCAATACAAGGTGTGTCTACAGATTCTGAAACTGGTACAAAAAATATAAGTGACTTAGCCAACTTCATTGTGCAAAGAAATATAAAAGCAATATTTGTAGAATCTTCTGTTCCGAAAAAAAGCATAGAAGCACTGCAGGAAGCTGTAAAAGCTAGAGGAAAAGAAGTTAAGATAGGTGGAGAATTGTATTCAGATTCATTGGGAGATAAAGCACATAATTCTGAAACTTATATTAAAACAGTTAAAGCAAACGCTGATACCATTGTAAATGCTTTAAAAATAAAGACAGTAATTATTTTTACTAACAAGGTTGTAAAGAATCGAATTTTATTTTCTAAGGATTCAAATTAAATTTATTTTTGAGTTTTATAAAAAATTTTTGTTAATAAAGATTTTTCTATATTTTTATATTTTTCTTTTTTAAACGTAAAGGGATCAGTCGCTCATCCCCTTTACAATCCTGGTTTCAGTCTAGTATTTTTTTGAAAAATAAAATTAAACTCGCTTTGCTCAGACAGAAATTTTATTTCAAAAATCACGACATTTTTAGTTTAATTACAAAAATTAATTTAATTAAAAAGCTAAAAAATATAAAAAGAGAAAAATAGTTACTAAATAGATATAACAGAATAATTTTTACAATTTAGAAGAAGGAGGAAAGATGAATCAAAATGTTTCTGATGATGTTATTATAAGGGTTGAAGATTTGACGATAGCTTATGAGGATAAACCTGTTTTATGGGATGTTGAGCTTGATATTAAAAAAGGGATTCTTATGACTATAGTAGGCCCGAATGGGGCTGGGAAATCTACTTTAATTAAAGCAATGCTTGATTTGCTAAAGCCTGTTACTGGAGAAGTAAAATTTTATGATGAAAAATATAGCAAAGTGCGGGATAAGATAGCTTATGTACCACAAAGAGGAAGTGTTGACTGGGATTTTCCTACTACTGTATTTGATGTTGTGGAAATGGGGCGTTATGGAAAAGTCGGGTGGTTAAAGAAAGTTAGAAAAATTGATAAGGAAAAGACGAAAGAAGCAATTCATAAGGTGGAAATGGATGAGTTTTCAGACAGACAGATAAGCCAGCTGTCAGGGGGACAACAGCAAAGGGTGTTTTTGGCACGGGCATTGGTGCAGGATGCAGAAATATATTTTATGGATGAGCCATTTCAAGGTGTCGACAGTAAAACAGAAAAATCTATTGTAAATATTTTAAAAAAACTGCGAGATGAGAAAAAAACTGTAATTGCTGTTCATCATGATTTGCAGACGGTAAAGGATTATTTTGATTATGTGACATTTATAAATGTATCTGTTATTGCTTCTGGACCTGTAGAGGAAACTTTTACTCCTGAAAATATTGAAAAAACGTACAAGAGTAAAAAAGCAACTCAAAATAATGAAAATCTGTCTGAAATTGAAAAGGAGCGATAAAATGAATATATTAACTCTTCTTATAACAGATCATACATTCAGAACAGTTGCACTTGGTTGTCTATTGCTTGAATGGTTTCAGAATACTTGGCTGTTTTGCAGTTTTAAGAAAGCAAAGTTTATTGGGAGATGCGCTTTCATGCTTCACTTCCTGGAGTTTGCTTGGCTTTTTATTTACAAACGTGAAAAATACAGAAGTTTTGCTGCTTGGTGCTTTTAATAACAGAATGTATGTATTGGTTTAATTCAATTAATTCAAAATTATACAAAAATAAAAGTTTGATAGTGCTTTAGCATTGATTTTTATCGGTATTTTTTTGGGTTAGGCTTGTTTTACTTTTTCTTATTTGAATAAATTGCCAGGTGCTAATAAATCGGGATTAAATAAATTTATTTTTGGGCAAGCGTCAACATTTATTAAAAAGAGATGTAAATATTATCTTCACATAGGGATTATTCTTTTAATTATAATTATTCTTTTCTGGAAGGAATTTAAAATTGTTTCGTTTGACTCTGATTTTGCTAAAACATTGGATTTCAAAAGAAAAATTGAAATATTGATTTCCATATTGATTGTAACTACTGTAATAATCGGTATTCAGGCGGCAGGAGTAATTTTTAATAAGTACGATGCTTATTTCTCCAGCAGTTGCGTGCACGGCAATGGACAGACAAACTTTCAATCATGGTAATTTTGCAGCTATTTTTGAGTGAATATCAGGTTTGCTTTTGGAACTTTGATTAGTATAAGTGAAAAGTACTCTGTCAACTGGACCTGTTATCGTTATAATTATAAGTATAATCGTAATTATTAGTATTCTTTTTCAAATAAAAGAGGGATTGTATTTAAAATTATAAGAAATCAGAAAAGAAAAAGAATTTAGAGAAAAACTTGAAAATAAAAAACAGGATTAAAGTAGTTTTAAAACAACAATTTGGAAAGGGGGAAATAAATTATGGATTTTTCAGTTGAAATACAGTTAACTGCGTAATAATGGTGGCAAGTGCCTGCTCAATTTTGGGGAACATTTCTGGTTTTAAAAAAGTATGGCGATGGTTTCAGATACGATTACGCATACCATCTTACTTGGAATTGTAGTTGCATTTTTGCAGTTCATGATTTGAATTCCCTTTGTTAATAGTAGGTGCAGGAATAGTTGAGTTTTAACAGTTTATCTTGTGGAACTTTAATTCGACAAGGCTTGTTAAGGAAGATTCTGCAATTGGAGTAGTTTTTTTCCATTGTTATTCAGCATTGCTGCAATTTTTGATTTCAAAATATGCTGGAAATGTACATTTGGACGTTGATTCGGTATTATTGGGAGAACTGGCATTCGCATCCATTTAATCGGGTACAGATATTTGGTTTTAGTGTTGCAAAAGGGCTAGTTACAACTTTTTGTAATATTTTTTTAATAAAACTTATCTTTTGTCGTTATTTTTTTCAAGGAATTAAAAAATATCAGTATTTGATAAGGCTCTTGCAATAACATCTTGAATGAAGCCAGTATTAATTCACTATATGCTAATGTCGCTTGTGTCAATGACAGCAGTATCCTCATTTGAGGCAGTAGGTTCAATACTGGTGGTTGCATTTATGATTGGGCCTCCAATTACAGCGTATTTATTAACAGATAAGCTAAAAAGTAATGATAGGATTAAGTCTCGTTTTGGGAGCTGTGGCAAGTATCATTGATTTCATTTTGCAAGATTTTTGACATTTCAATTGCAGGAAGTATAGCAGTTGCAATCGGAGTAATTTTCCTTTTAACACTAATTTTTTTCTCCCAAAAAGGACTTATTTTTACAATAAATCGAAAAAGAACCCAAAAATGATATTTTCAGTCAGAATTTTGCTAATTCACTTATCAAATCACGTAAATACTAAACAGGAAAAAGATGAATGCGAATTGACACTATTGATAATCATTTACGTTGGAATAAAGGATTTTTGAAAAAAGTTATTGAAAAAGCTAAAAAGGAAAAATATATTTATGTGGATAGCACAGTTTATAAACTTTCTGAAAAAGGAGAAAAATATTTACAGCTAAACAATACAATAATTAATTATCAGTCTTTCGTATGAAGGCTGATTATAAGTATTTTTAAATTTTGTTTTATAGTAAAACCGCCTTAAAACTGAACTCAAAAAGATATGACTATTTTTACTCAAACCCTAGATTTTTCAATTTTTAGCAGTTCTATTTTAAACGGGTTCGAGATATAATTAAACTCGTAAAAATAAAAACAATCTTAGATTTTGAATAATATCGTTATAATTTTTTTGAGTTCGGTTTTAAAATATTTTCTATAGTTATGAAAATTGAGCTTATTTTAAAAAGTTTTTCGCAATGTTAAATAACAGGAATATATGATAAAAATATAAAAAATAATGAAAGTGAATGAAAAAAATATGAAAGTTTATGTAAATGTAAAACAAATTGGAAAGAAAAAATAAAATTGATAAGAAAGAATACGAAATTAATGAAGAAATAAAGACTGAGAAGGAACTTTTGACAGAATTTGTTACAATAAATGTGAAAAAATTTAATGAAGGTTCTACTGAAAACGACATTGTTCCGTATTTGACTGATAAGAAAAATTAATGATTTGTCGGATGCTGGAAAAATTTCGTTTGGGGGTAGATTATAATGAACAAAAGCAGGATTTGAAAAGGCGATTGAAAAATGCACTGCAAAAGTTATGAAGATGGAATTTACAGAATTTTTGTGAATGATGAAGAAGTGGGAGAAATACATAGTGAGGTAAATTTGAACGAGAATGACGAGTTGACATTTGTTAGACTTACGATGTTAGCTGGGGAGAATGTGGTAATAATATTCGCCAATGATTAAAAATAAAAATATTAGGAAAAACTGTTATTAAATAAAGTAGTTTAAAACTAGATTGAGAAAAATGTTTTAAAAATAAATATTTAATAAATAATTTATAAGGAGAATTTATTATGGTAATAGATTACAGTATTCCTGACAAATTGAAAAATAGTTACAGAATGAAATTGTCAAAGGAAAAGGAAAAATTAAATTCAGAAAGTCGAAAATTTATTGAAAAATGCATTGAAAGGTACTGTTAAAACTGGAGAATATGAGTATGAAATTTTTGCGCTTGTAGAAATAAAAAGAAAAATTAAAAATGTTAAAAATGTTAGGCTTGAAGATATTTTTCCAAAAGAAATTTATCCTGCTTTTGATGTGATGATAGGAAAGTATTTTAGGAACTTTTTATTGAAGTTTGTGAAAAACTGTACAAACTCCTTATACAAAAAGGATATTATAGAAAAATGATACTAAGTTCAAAATTATAGAGATCATTTGCGGATATGTGGGATATTTTGACACGTTTTGTGGAATTCCATATTTTGGAATTGGATATTATGAAAAATTTTGAAAAAAGAGTATGATACGAAACAGTATGGGAATATTGACGCAGAATCTTATCTTTTTAGCTGAAATTAATAGAGGCAATAAAGAAGTTATTGAGTTTTTGAAAGAAATGATTTTTGAGTGATAACAATACATTTGTATTAGATTATACAACTTTTAGGGCAATTTTTCGTCAAATAATCGCGAGCTTGTAGAATTAGTTGGGAAATTACTATTGGCTGCAAAGCTTCAGGAAGCGGCTACGACAGGCTATTTGTGAAACGATGGATGGTGGAACTGTGGAAAACTTTAATTATATGTTTAAAAATTGTTTATGATAATGATTTATTACGTTTTTTTCATCGGTAAAAAGAGCTTTGGCAACATGGACTGGAATTGAGAAATGTATGCAGACAGAGTTAGCAAAAAGGAAATTGAGATTATCAATAAACTCGTGGAAAATCCGAAATATGCTGATGAGCTTTTGAAAAGTGAGGACAATGTGGAAGTTTTTGCTAGGCTTTGGCAAAAAGGAAGAGAAGATGTTTCGGTGGCTGTAAAAGCGATTGAAAAACTTATAAATACTGGAAAACGCCACACTGTTTTGCTTGCTTCCTACTACCTTTGATATTATTCAAAAATCCAAAATTATCTCAAAAAAATTTCAAAAAAAGTTATTCAGAAAAATCCTGATGATTTGGAAATTTATGCATGCTATTCAAGTAATCTTGTGGGAAATGTAAACACTTATCAGATTTTTCAGAGAATAAATAATGGAAAAGTTGTTGACCGATGAAAAATGAAGATGAAGCAAAAAGAATTTTTGGAATACTTGAAAAATTTAGTTAAACAAATGACAAAAAGTTAGAAAAGGATTTTTCACCTTGTATTTTTCCATGGTATTCAGTTACTTTGTATAAAGTGGCAATTGCTGATAAAATGGCTATAATATCGCTATTTTTGAAAGGTGAATATATTGATAAAATGTTGGATTATGCAAAAATTTCTTAATTATTATACAAAAAGAGGATATTCTATAGCTTTGTTGCTCAAAAAATTTGAGAATGAAAATCATGCAAAATTTGTGATTGATAGTTTAAAAAGACGGTCAGTAACTAATAAAGCCTTTTGAAATAGCTAAAAACATAATTTATTCCAAAAATATTGTAAAGAAATGGAAGGAATGCTAAAGTTAAAAACTCCAGAAGTCCGTAAAAATCTAATTAATTTACTTTATTTACAGAAAAAGAAAGCATTTTATGAAAGTGTTGAAAAATCTTATAAAGACAAAGGATGTAAATAAACGGCTTGCTGCATTTGACTTGATTTTGAAGCGCTAAAATGAGAAAAAGACGATGAAAACATTGAAGAAGTACGTAAAACTTGTAGAAAGAGCCTACTTTCAAGTGAAATTGTTTTTAATTAATGAAATTAATAGGAAGAGAAAAAGCTGTTAATGAGGCGCTGAAATATAACACTGATTATGAGCCAAATTTTTGAAAAATAAAGAATTTTTAGAGGAAAAATTAGATATAAAAACAAATATTTACAAAGTCTACTGATGAACTTTTTGAAATTGTATTAAACAATTTATATGTGAAATATGAAAATCATGAGTACAAAAACTGTTTATGGAGAAGAAGCTTTGCTTTTCTAATACATTTTCTCCTATTTTTCTTCGGATAGAAAAATACGATTATAGAAATCAAAAATTAGAGGATTATCCACTGAGGAAGTATGGCGAATTTTACAAAACAGAAATTAAGGATTTTAAAACGCTATATCAGCTGTATTTATTCACAAAGGAAAGATTTTCAGCAAAGGAATATTTAAACTATACGAATGAAATGCTTGGATTTGGTGCAAATAACTCTAATTGAAAAAAATAATATTTGAACAAAGAAAAAAATAATGATTTAAAAACATTTTGAGGTAAATAAAGGATATTATTATTCAGTTGGAAAAATATCTCAAATTATATATTTGCTTATAAATGAATACAAAAATGAAGAAAAATAAAAATATTGTTATAAATTTGAAAAACTGTATTTTCTTATGTCTACAATCATTTGATGAAAACAAGATTTTGACAAAGCAGGGGAAAAATCATTGGGGAAAGAGATGACGCCAAAGAAATGTATTCAAGCATTTTTGACAATAACCTAATTTTTCGAGAGGCTAAAAAAATAATATGGGATATTATCCAAATGAGAAGGAATTTGGTGAGCAGTTTATCCTAAAATATGAAAATTTATAAAAATGTATAATTATGTACAAAAAGAAAAATGGAGAATTAAATGGCGAACTCATTTCACTTTTATGAATTTGCTTTTGCTGTAAATAAAAGGAATTATTACTAAAAGACGAGTTTTATATTGAAGTACTTAATCGCGGAAACGTAAAGGATAATATAAGAACTTTGTGCAATTTTTATTTATAATAATGAAGATTCTAAAAATCAAGATGAACAGAAAGTTATGGAATTTTAGAACAGAAGGACAAAAATAATAGACTATATTTTGGATTTGGAGTTTAAAAAGAGGGAAAAATCCCTGTGGAATACTCAAATACGATTCATCAGATACCGATTGTAAAAGGTGTTGACAATCTTATCAAGATTTTAATGGCACTGGGGAATGAAAAGCTGGAAAGAGGTGGTTATTATTCCTATTATTACAGTGATGATTCCAAAAATCAAATTTGAGTCATCTTTTGAAAAACAGTATTCTGATAAAACGGATACCAGTGAACTATTTGCTAAAAAAATAAAAGGAAGCAAAATTAGTCAACAGCGGCTTATAGAAGTGGCAATGTATGCACCACGTTGGATACCACTTATTCAGAAATATTTAGGCTGGAAAGGAATGGAAAGTGCCTGTTACTATTTTCATGCTCATATAAGTGATGTGTCTAAAAATATGGAAAGTCTATTTGCCAAATATACTCTATTTCAGTTGAAGATTTGGCTGTGGGAGCTTTTGATATTGACTGGTTCAAGTCTGCTTTATAAAGAATTGGGGAAAAAAACGATTTGAGATGCTTTTCATGAGGCGGCAAACATGTATCAGATGGAGCAAAACATTCACGGGCAAGAATGTTTGCAGACGCTGTACAAGGAAAGTTAAAATTAAAGGAAACTGAAACAAAGATTCAAGACAAGAGAAATAAAGACTTGGTTGCTAGCTATTCATTAATTCCATTAAAAAAAGGCTCGTGACAAAGATTTACTTCATAGGTACAAATTTTTGCAGAAATTTCTAAAAAGAAAGTAAGCAGTTTGGAGCTCAGCGTCGAGCAAGCGAGGCAAAGGTATTTGAAATATCGCTTGAAAAATTTATCAAGAAATGCTGGATATTCAGATGTAATTCGTTTAATTTGGAGTATGGAAACAGCTTTTTAATTAATGAAATGCAAAAATATTTTGAGCCAAAAATAATTGATGAAATATCGGTATTTATAAAAATTGATGAATTTGGACAAACTAAAATAGTTTTTGAAAAACGGAAAAAACTTTTGAAAAACAATGCCAGTAAAACTAAAAGAAAAATAAATATATTGAAGAAATTAAGGAAGTTAATAAAAATTTGAAAGAACAATATAGACGTTCTATGCTAGAAGAGGCAATGGAAGACGGTACAGAATTCTACAATTATGAAATAAAAATCTAATGGAAAATCCTGTAATTTCACCATTGTTGGACACTCTCGTTTTCAAATCTGAAAAACAATCTTGGTTACTACAGTGATGGTACTTTGTAACTGTAAATGGAGAAATTCTTGAACTTGAAGAAAGTCAAGTGTTAAAAATTGCTCATGCTCTTGATTTGTATAACAGTGAAAAATGGAGCGAGTACCAGCAAGACCTATTCACAAAAACAGATAAAACAGCTGTTTAAACAGATATTTAGAGAAATTTATATAAAAACTCAGGATGAAAAAGGCAAGGAAAAATTCATTAAGATATGCTGGACATCAAATTCAGCCAAATAAAACTGTTGCTGTACTAAAAATAGAAGATGGGTTGTTGATTATGAAGAAGGGCTGCAAAAAATTTATTATAAAAATAATATTATAGCAAAAATTTATGCAATGGCAGACTGGTTTTTCCATCTGATATTGAAGCTCCAACACTTGAATGGGTTTGTTTTTACGACAGAAAAGACCTTTAAAACCGATGCTTATAGATGATATTCCTGATTTAATCTTTACAGAAGTAATGAGAGATGTGGATCTGGCTGTAAGTGTAGCTCATGTTGGCGGTGTTGATCCCTGAGCTAGTCATTCGACTGTTGAAATGAGAAAAAGCTATTGTTGAGTTTAATCTAAATTATTTAAACTTAAAAATATTACATTTACTGAAAAAAACATGCTATAATAAAAAGGCGAACGTGCAGAATACACAGTTCATCTGGGAAGTGGAGTAGTTCATCAGAGAGCAGGAGCTGAAATAAATGTACTTCCAATACATTCTCAGCATAGAGGAAGGATATTTCTACCATTTGTTGATGAAGATCCCAAAACAGCTGAAATTATGAGTAAAATCATTTTATTTGTAGAAGACACTAAAATAAAGGATCCGTTTATTTTAGAACAAATTAAATAGTACTATTTTTCCCATTGTAAATAATGAATTTATTAAAAATTTTTTTAGCAAGGGATTCTTGGTCTTTTGTTATCAAATAATTAAAATATAATTTTTATTTTTAAATGGAATTTAGTATAAAATAACAAAAACAGAAAGGAAAAATTTTGGAAAGTTTTATTTTTAGGGCTAATTTTATTAGTTGGTAATTACACAGAATAAATCTATAGTTTATGCAACAATTTTTCGTGTTAATTTTTAAAAAGTTTTATTTAATATTACAGAAAGTTATAAATTAAAAAGGAATTGATATTGAGAAATTTTATGATTCAATTTAGAAAAGAAGGTATAAATTGGGGTGTTTTAGTAATCACAGTTGCTATTTTTAATTCCTATTGCTACAGGAGAAATTGGTTTTTCTCATTTTATTAAATGCCTTTAAATCTCCGATTGGATGGGTTGCGATTATAAGTGGAATTTCTGTTTCTATCCTTTTCCTCAAAAAGGAGTAGGATTACTCTCAGGGCAGCCTGAAATTACAGTCGCTCTAGTAATTGGAACAATAATGGGAGTTGTTTTTCAAAGGATTGCGGCAGGTCCTGTTATTGCTAGTGGAATTACTTTTTTTGTATTTTGAGAGTTATTGAATTATTTTTTAAAAATAAAATTATTTTTAATTAATTTACTGTACCTGAAAAATCTAGGATAAAGATTGAGGTACAGTTTTTACTAAGTGAATAGTGAAAAATAAAATTAATACTAAATCCCATTATAAAATAGAAACTATGTTAAGGACAAAAAGTTTTAATTCCTTTACTAAATGTATGTAATTCAAAAATTTATTAAACATTCGCTATTTAAACGGGAAATAGTATAAAATATATAGCAAAATTGTATATTTATTTAGTTTTATCAGATTAATGTTATAAAATCAAAGTGTGTATCCAAACTTTAAAGACACTTAATTCCATTAGTTCAATAAAAAAAGATTCCGAATAATTTCTAAAAGTTTTTCTTTTCGTTAAAAACTAATAAAAATGCCAAAAATATGATAAAATAAATATAATATTGTTTTTGAGAATTATTAAGACATAAAATATATATAATAAAAATGGAGGAAAAATGAAAACACACTGTAGCAATTGTTGGTAGACCTAATGTGGGAAAAATCAACGTTATTTAATAAGTTGGTGGGAGATAGGCTATCCATCGTAAAAGATGAGCCTGGAGTTACAAGAGACAGGCTATATCGTGAAATGGAATGGTCAGGAAAGGAATTTATTCTAGTGGATACTGGAGGTCTTGAGCCCTAGGACAGAAGATTTTATGATGGGGAAAAATTACAGCAAGCACAAGTTGCAATTGACGAGGCGGATGTAATTATATTTCTAGTAGATGGAAAAGCTGGAATTACTGGACTTGACGAAGATGTGGGCAACAGTACTTAGAAGACAGGATAAGAAAGTTGTTGTCGCTGTAAACAAAATTGACAATTATCTGCGTGATCAGGAAAATATTTTTGAGTTTTTATGGATTGGGATTTGAGGAAGTTATCGGAATTTCTGGGGAACATAAGACAAATTTGGGAGATTTACTGGATGCAGTAATTGAAAAGTTTGAAGATAAAAATAAAAACAGATTGAAGATGGACTTAATATTGCGATTCTTGGCAGACCAAATGCTGGTAAATCTTCGCTTGTAAATAAACTTTTGAATGAAGAACGTTCGATTGTAAGTGATATTGCGGGAACTACAAGAGATTCAATTGATTCAAGCCTTAGATACAATGGAGAAACTTATACTTTAATTGATACAGCTGGAATTCGTAGAAAATCCAAAGTGGAAGATGATATCGAATATTACAGCATACTTCGGGCAATGAAAGCGATAAAAAGGGCTGATGTCTGTGTGCTGATGCTTGATGCGACAGAGCTTTTGACAGATCAGGACAAAAGAATTGCAGGAATGATTTATGAGGAGAGAAAGCCCATTATTATTGCAGTTAATAAATGGGATTTGATTGAAAAATAACAATAGTGTGAAAGAGTTTACTGAGCTTGTAAAAGCTGACTTGGCATTTCTGGATTATGCGCCAATTGTTACAATTTCAGCATTGACAGGAAAAGAACATTAAATATTCTGGAACAAGCTAAATTTATTAACGAAGAATATCACATAACAACAGGATTGTTAAATCAGATCTTAGCTGAAATGATAGCACAGAATCCAGTGCCTACAAGAAAAGGAAGAGCTGTAAAATAAAATTATGCTACACAGGTAAGTCAGGCACCACCAAAAATTCGTATTTTTCGCAAACAATCCAGAACTTATACATTTTTCTTATCAAAGATACATTGAAAATAAATTAAGGGAATATTTCGGATTTGAAGGATGTCCGATTGATATTGTATTTAATAGGAAAAGTGAAAAATCATTTGGATAAAAACGGAAGGATAAAAAATTAAATGAAATTTTATGATGAAAAATTTTTCTGAAAGTTAAGAAATCTTTTAATTATAGCAGTATTGGCACTTTCTGGCGATATTGCTGTTTTTTTCAAAGTTTATGATTATTTTGCAAAAACCGATAAGACTGGTAATAAGTATGATTTTTCCGTTTATCTTGTCATTTGTAATAGTATATTGCCTTATGCCATTTATAGATATGATAAGTGAAAAAGGAAGTTGATGGCTTTGAAACAAATAATAAAACATAAAGGAAAGAAAAATAAAAATTAAATAGGACATTTGTGATTTTTACTGGTTTTATCAGTATTTTTCATAATTTTCCTGTATATAATTTTTGACAATTGTACCAATTATTACAAAACAAGTTTCCAGCCTTATAGATTTCCTTTTAAAAAAATCAGGATAAACTGCAAAATAACTTTTTGATTTTTAGAAAGTAACAATATTGATTTTGGAAGTTCTCTTATGAGTTCTAAAGATATAATTATATCAAATGCCATAAAAGTTTTAGGTTCAAGTTTTTCCTTAATAAGCAGTACATTCAGTCTGTTATTTATGACACCTATTTTTACAATAATGTTAATTTTCAGTTATGATAATATTGAAAATGGAGTCAAACGTTTTTTTAGAAATATTGAAGAGAAGATTTGATTATTTTAATAAAAATATGGATGAAACTATTGGAAAATATATTCTAGTAACTGCGTTAGACAGTATGATTGTAGGAATTATATCATTTATAATTTTTATTTTTCTGAAAATGGACTACAGTATGCTTTTTCAGTAATAGTAGGATTTGGAAATGTAATTCCGTTTATAGGACCATTTATTGGATTGATTCCAGCAATACTGTATGCTTTTACAAAAATCATTCAAGCTGGTAATTTTGATAGTGGTCTTAATTACAATTGTTCAGACAATAGAAGCGAACATTGTAAAACCATGGCTTAGAGGAAAATCAGTGGAAAATGCATCCAATTACAACACTTCTGGTAGTTTTGATTGAGGGGCATTATTTGGAATCAAGGTGCATTTATTAGATTCCTGTGTATATTATTATTAAATTAATATGGGTATTCTGTTGGGAAAAATATAGTAAAAATAAATAAATAAAAATAAAGGAGTAAAATTTATGAATAGCAAAGGATAGAAATTCAAAAGTGTATTTATTTTACGATTTCAAAAATGTTTAGAATGGTTAACAAAATAGCAGAAGAATCATTTGAAAAATCTGGGTATTTATCCAACTCATGCTTAATGATTATATTAAAAGAAGAAAAGAATGGTCTCACAGTAAATCAAATATCAGAAGCTTTTAGCAATAGCTCCATCAACAGTTACAAGGTTTGTAGATAAATTAGTTTCAAAAAAGGATATGTAGAAAGAGAAAAAAATCAGGAAAGAATCTTTTTACTAAGATAACAGAAGAAGGGCTAAAAGTCATACCTGAGCTTAATAAGGCATGGAAAAATAGGAGATAAAATTGAAGAACTGGTTGGAAAATGATGAATATCTAAGAAAAACTGGCGAAGATTTTTAGGAATTTACAAATTTACTGGCAAAAGACAAAACATATGAAAAATATGATTGAAGAATTTGATTTCTAGGTTATTTAAAAATTAAAAATTGGAAATCGAAAAAGTTTTTAAAAAGAAAGAAGGATTCTGATGTTAAAGAAACAAAAGGAAATATCACCATATAGTATAATATTAGCGTCATTTATAATAATTATATTAATAGGCGGCTTTTTACTCTTTTTACCAATTGCACATGAAAATGGACAAAAGACAAATTTGCTTGAGGGTATGTTTACTGCAACATCGGCTGTCTGTGTAACAGGGCTTACAGTAAATGATATGAGCAAAGTCTATAATTTATTTGGAAAAACAGTTATTATGATATTAATTCAGCTTGGTGGAATAGGAATTATCACATTTTCAGCAATAGTTGTAATGATGATTTCTAAAAATGGGATATTTTACAAAAGCTGATACAGGAAGATATAAATGCTAATACGACATTTGAATACAAAAATTTGTAAAAAGTTTTGATAACAGTTTTTACAATAGAAATTATCGAGGGCTGCAATATTGTTTTTAAAATTTATACAAATATTTGATTATAAGAAAGCGATTTATTATTCAATATTTCATTCTATTTCTGCATTCTGTAATGCTGATTTGCATTATTTACAAATAATTTATGATTTTTAAAAACAGTGTAATCATAAATACTATAATTCCATTGTTAATGGCGGAATAGGTTTTGCAGCAATTCTTAATATTTATCAATATTTTCTAAAAAGATAGAAGAGCTTTACTACAACAACAAGGATAGCTATAAAAATGTCAATTTTTCTAATAATATTTGGGACAATTTTAACATTTATTTTAGAGTATTCAAATAATAAAACATTAGAACATTGCCATTTTTGAAAAATAGGAGCTGCTCAAAGTGTCAACAAGAACAGCTGGATTTAATACAATTTCATAGCTGAACTGCTGGGAACCTACAGTTTTGTTTGTAGTATTAATGTTTATTGAGCTCACCTGGCTCAACAGGTGGTGGGATAAAAACTACTACAGTTGGATTGATACTTTTGGGATAGTTACAACCATAAAAATAAGGAACATTTGGAATACAATAAGAGAAGAATTAGCTGGAAAATATATAATAAAGCTATGGTTATTGTTTTTATATCAATTATGTATGTTGTTGTAATATTATTTTTATTAATTTGGCTAGAAGATATAAGAGTTATAGAATTAGGATTTGAATTAGTATCTGCTTTTGGAACGGTGGGATTATCGCGAGATTTAACACCACAATTATCGGATATTTCTAAATTATTAATTATGATTACAATGTTTGTTGAAGAGTAGGACCATTAACAATAGCATTGGCATTGTCTCAAAGTTAAAAATTCAAAAGGAAGATATGTTTATCCAAAAGAAGATATTTTGATAGGATAAAAAGAGGTGAAAAATGGCAGGATACTTTAGTAATTGGACCTGGAACATTTGGTAGAAGTATAGCACAGACATTATATGAAAATGGTAAAATGGTACTCGCGATAGATCAACAGGAAGAACGTGTGCAAAAAGTAATTGATGATGAAATTGCAAGTGATGCAATTACATTGGATGTAACAGACGAAAATTCAATCAAAAAGGTTGTTAATGATGATTTTAATACGGCTTTTAGTATGCATTGGCAAAAATACTCAGTCTAGCGTATTTATTACTGTAATTTTAAAGGAAATAGGAATAAAACAATAATTTGCAAAGCAAAGAATGAATTACAAGGTAAAATTTTATTGAGCGACATCGGTTGTTTACCCAGAAGAAACAATGGCCAAAGAAACAGCACTTGGAGTAATAAGACCAAATATAACAGAACATTTTAAGTTTTCAGAAAAATATAGAATGTTTGAAATAAAGCACCAAAGGATTTTGTTGGGAAAAATCTTATAGAATTAAATTTGAGAAATAAGTACGAAATGAATATTATTGGAATAAAAGCAAAGAAGAATTAAATATTATGCCTCTTCCAAATACTGCAATAAGTGAAAGTGATATATATTAGTAATTGCAAATATAGAAAAATGGCATTATTTTTGGAAAAATATAATTTGTAAGAATAAAATTACTTAAAAAGTTTCAAATATAAAATAAATTGTTATAACAATAAAAATATGGTATAATTTAGCAAAATTATACTCTAATCCTATCAAAAATCGAACTACACTCACACCCCTGAAAAATCGATCTGCTAAAAAAATAACCTTGGGGTTTAAGTAGAATGGTTGTAATTTTAAGTTCGATTTTAAAATGACTACTACATTTAATAATAAAAGGTTGAAAATATGAAAAGAATAAAATATAAAGGATTGTTTATTTTACTGTTTTATATTATACTTTTCAGCGAATTAAAGGCAGCTGGAGAAATTATAGATTTGGAAACAGAAAAATCTACACAAATCTGGAAAACAGAAGAAATAGAGACTGAAGCGTAACGTTACTGTAAAATACGGAGACTATACAATAAAATGCAGATAAACCAAAAAGATTGCTAATAGAAATATTATTTCAGGATCCGGAAATGTTGACTTATCTCAAGGTTCCTCAGATTATAAAAGCTGATAACCTTATTTTTGATATGGATACAAAATTAGCCAAAAATATTTAATTCTGAAAGTTATGACACTAATTTAAAATTACGTTATGGCGGAGAAGAAAACTTTGGCTGAAGGAAATAAACGAATTTTTATAAAAAAATGGATGGTTTACAACGAGTCCTTATGAAAACCCAAGTTATAAAAATAAATGCAGAAGAACTGAAATTTATCCAAACAGAAAAGCTATTGCTAGAAACATTGGAATTGTTGCAGGTGAAAGACGTGGTTAAAATTGCCATATTATGTAACTTCATTAAAGCCTTTATACACAAAGGGCAACATTATTTCCATATATTGGTATGGATAGTGATAGAGGTTTTTGGAATTATGGGATTTGACTATGATTTAGGTCCGCTCGCTCAAGGATTTGTAGATTTTGAGCTAAGTACTAAAAAGAAATTAGCATTAAAATTTTTCAAATGATTATTCTTTTGGGGAAATAATTCTGGAAATATATTTATAAATAGAGTTGTTGTTCCTATAGGAAATCATAAAAGGAATGGGATTTCAAATGGAATCATAAAGTGAAAAATACTCCCAAAAAGAAAAAGAAAATATGAAATTTTTATGATGCAGGATATGGAATCTGGAATTTAAATTATCAAAATATTACAACAAATTTGATGTATGCGTAAATGGAACAGAATTAAAAGATGATTATACTACATTTGTAGATAAATATAAACATATTGGTTTCTGGGATTTTAACATAAATCAGGAACTTGGACAAATGGAGAACTAAATGCTAAATATTACTGGACTCAAGATAAGCATGCACCCTAAAGCTCTAACTGAAAATAAAACGATAAAATTATGAAAGATGAAAAATCTAGATCCACGTAGGACTGATGTCGATTTATATAAAAGTATAAAAATATACAAAATGGAAACAAGGATATGGGAATAACAATCGATAATGAAGATTTTCGTGATATTAATCCAGGATATGTTGGAGATTTAACCATACAGAAAAAGAAGTTATGAAATTAATCTTAGAGGACCCAAAATAAAATTTAATTATTTGATCTCAGATAAAGATGAATATGGTGAACTTAAAGGAATGCGGATCGTGGTGATGATAAAACTATTCACTGGGTACAAAAATGTTGCTTATGACAGAAGAAATGAATGGGGATTAACTTTCGGAAATTATTATCCATTTAGGAAAGTGACTTTTTGGTTACAAACCCTAGAACACAGTATCAAAATTTGACAAATACTTTGTATTTTGGTGCACAAGTGAAACAGGTTGATATAAGAAAGAAAGAATACGAATATGATTATACACGTGATAACGAAAATTATAACCCATTATTCTTAAATCCCATCAACGACTGATGAAAGCAGAATTTATGAAATATACGAAGATAATGAAAAATTGTCGTCCCAAAAAGATTATTTACGAAAAATACAGATCGCAAAAATTTAACGTAGGAAATGACAGAATTGATATTCCATTCAGGATTCTTTTCATTGATACAATATGGCATTTGAAAATCGTATTACAGCAATTTAGCAGTACCAGATTTTGTAAAATGGACGAAAAGTTGAAGATCTGGATTCTAAGTCAGGTTATAAGGTTGCAAGAGATTCCAGCGGAGACACAATAAAACAAAGTCCATCAATGACAATTTTTACGCTTGATACAAGATTACACAACATGACAATACAGCCAAAAAGAAATAATAAATATGATGTAAAAAGTCACAAATGATGTAATATTAACTCTTCAAAGGACAAATGCAGGAAGTGCAACATATAATGGCTATGATATCGTAGAAGTTCCAACAAATGCATTAGGATTTAAAAATAATTTTAATTATCATATTGGAAATGTTACTTTTTAATTATAATTTAACAATGAGAGATGACAGGCATTTTAAATATGACTGGTTAAAAATAGATATGTTAGAAATTATTTGAAAAGCTGATATCGCAAATAAAAGATTTGTTAGTTTTGATTTTGAAAATAATGAAGAATATGAATTTGAAAACTTCAGATCAGAAAAGAAACTTTAATAGGGAAATTAATACGGATATTTGTCAAATGCGGGAGATAATTTTTATATAAATTTACAGATAAAAATAAACAATTATTTCCGTATAATACAAGTCTTGGGTGGAATCAAAAGAATATATAAGGAATCTTTTAAAAGAAAGAAGTCTTGGAGTTAATTTTAATGAATGGGGAGTTGAATATACAAAATCTAGAAATAAAACAAATGATATTTTTGGGAATAATGCTACTTTTTGGTTATCCAGCCTTAAAAATTAAAAACAGACTACAACAGATTTGGATTTGTTTACGATACTTCAAAAATGAAAAAATAAAAATTTGAATCAGATCATTATTTCAAAAATAAATTTTGGATTTTGGTAAAAAGAATACAGGGATATGAATAATACGCCGATGAACGCGGCAGATGACAGATATATTCGTGGAAAGGACTATACAACGATTGGATTTTTATAAATATGAAAAATAATGCCAAACCTAGATTTGCAGCTGATTTAGAAAAAAGGAAACAACAAAGAAAACTGAGATTTCTGAAATTGAGAATCAAATAAACAATATTAATATGGTAAAAAATTCTAATACACAGGAATTTTCTATTAATAATTCAAATAAATCTGCTATTGATAAAATTGTTTGTTAATAGTGATGACAGGCTATTTTTAAGTAATGAAGAAGAAAGCATATAAAAGTTTTGTGGAAGAAGAAACTACCGTCAAAAATAAATTTAGTTTAAATGATTTTAATACAAAATTACAAAATTTGAGAAGTCAGAAAAATATTTTCAAATAGGAATGGATATGCAAATTGATGGTTCAGACGCGACAAATCCGACTGGAAATGAAAGGTGTTAAAAAGAATTAATGATTTAAGTTTCAAAGTTGAAGGTGGATATTTGGAAAAATGTTTTTAAGATATGCTTTTATAATGGAACGTCCAGATAGAATTTACAGAAAAGCTTCAACTCGTAACAGCACATTTGATTTTAGAAAACACGAATTTGAAGGAAAAATATATGTTTTCAGGGATCCCTGATAAACCGTGGTGGATTGGAGGAACATTCCAATATGTTCAAAATGGAGCTTAAAAAGCATCAGATCCAGAAATTTACGAAAGTTCATGGTATGCAAAAGTTAATAAGCTTGACATTAGGAATGGCAACTTTAAGTCATAGATTTGAAAATATAGAATGGGAAATCGGAGCAGGAATGAAAATGGGATAAGCCAAATAACAAAAACTAGGTTATTATCCAGTAGTTTCATTAAAAATTTGGAGTGACACCATTCCCAGAAAAAGAACGCACAATTTAAATATTCTGGAAAAGGATTTGAATTTGAGTGGAAGCTATAAAATATAAAAACATTGGAAAAATCAAGAAAAATTGATATAATCTAATGTTTTTATTTTTTGAAATATATAAAAAACTTTACATAAAACTTACTTTAAAGTTAAACTTGAATATCTTAATTATTTTTATTCAGATGATAGATTTGTTTAAATAATTTGATATTAAAAAGAACTTAAACATATAAATATTTAATAATTAAAAATAATTATAATTCTGAAAAAATTACTATGAAAATTAAAAATATGTTACAATTATTATTAGAAAGTAATAATTAAATAAAAATAAATAAATAATAGAAAAGAAAGAGAGGGAAAATATGGATCAAAAATAACTGCAATGTTATCTGTATTATTAGTGTCCGCACCATCAACAGCTAAAAATTACAACATCAAATTTATGTAATAATGCAATGAAAACAACTGCTGTTGAAATAGAAGGAGTAAATATAGATGATTTAAATACTAAAGAAGATAAAGATTAAAGAGAATGACATTATCGTATTAGATGCAAATGCGTTAAAAATTTGATTTTAATAGTGCTACGATAAAAAGAAGAATATACTCCTGTACTAGAAAAATTAAAAATTATATTGAGAGTAAAAACATAAAATTTTCGATTACTGGATATACTGATTCTAAAGGTACTAAAGAGTACAACAGAGAATTATCGTTAAGAAGAGCTGAAAAGTGTAGAAGAAAAATTAATAGAATTAGGTCTTGCTCCTGAAAAATAATAGAAACCAAAGGAAATGGAGATACTAACCGATTGTCTTCAAATGATACTGAAGAAGGGAAGAGCAGTGAATAGACGTATTGAAATAAAGTTTATGTAATTTATCATACTTAAACTCTAAAATTATTTATTTTATAAGTTGATATTAAAGAGTTTCAGAAACTATTGAATATTAAATCTGTATTAATATTTTAAAATCTTATTAGTACCTCCAGATATATATGTTTTATTTTTCATATATTATTTAGAGGTTTTTGTTATTTTTATGCTAATCCAAATGTTACAAATCTTAAAATACGTCCAAATACTGATAATTGTTTATAGTCATTTGATGCTATAATGTCAACTGTATTTACAAGTTCATTATCATTTGACAAAACTTCCAGCTTACCAATTACATCTCCTTTTGAAATACCATTTTCAGTTGTAATTTTTAGATCTTTCACTTCAAATTTATAGTTTGTATTATCAATCTGATACACGTTAGTTGACAATACACCTGCTATTTTTCTTTGTGCCTTTTTATTCTAAATTTATTTCAATTTCCTGTCCTGCCTTGTAGACTGGAATCATACGTTTTTCAAGTTGAGTAAACTCTTGCGTTTGATCTTTGGTTCTTGCGTCATCACTTTTATTTCCAAGCGTAACTGAGATAATTTCAAGATTTCCTATTTTACTTGAAACAATCATATTGTATCCAGCTTGTACATGGAATCCTGTTTTTAATCCATAAATTCAAATTTATTTAATAAATGATTCCTGTTATTATAAAATAACGTCTTCACCTTCTAGAATTTTGTAAAACCAATTCAGATTCTTTCCATCCATGCCTTAAGTCTTTCATCTCTTATAGCTCTTCTTCCAAGCAGATACATATCATAGGCTGTGAAGTGTCCATACCTTTGTTTGTCATTGAAGTTGGAAGTCCTGCAGGAGTGTAATAGTGCGTATCGTTCATTCCTAGTTCTTTTGCTTTTTGATTCATAAGTTTTACAAAATTATCAAGATTTCCTTTTCCAATATGTTTAGCTACCATATATGCCGCATTATTTGCCGAATATATAATTTCTGCACGAAGCAAATCTTTTAATGTGTAACAATCTCCAGCTTTGGCATTTAACCAGCTTCCTCCCATATTTACAGTATCAGGAGTAAAACATACCTTATCGTCAATTTTTGCATTTCCTCTGTCTATTTGATCAAGCGCTACTAGAATATTCATAACTTTTTGTAAGAGATGTACTCGGATGTTGCTGTCTTGACATTTTATCTTTTAAAATTTTCCCATCGGTAGTTGCAATAAATTTTATCACTTCCCCTTGATATTCAGATTCTCCCTCTTTTTCACGTTCAATCGCCTTTACAAATCTTTCTTTGTATAGGGTTTATTATTGTTATTTTTTTGTTGAAATATTTTTCTTTACTATTAGTAGATGTTAGTTCACCTTTTGATACAGTATTTCTTTCATGTTTTTGATGTTTATTTCTTTTTGCTATTGTGGATCAGAATATTTTTGAATCTGACCGTCCTGATACTTGTTCTACTTCATTACGACTTTCATTTTTCTTTTACAGCGGGTGTTTTTCTTCTTTCTTCCTTAATAGTTACTTCACTTTTCTTTTGGAGTAGATCCACCACTATTTTCTTGTTCACCTTTCTGCATACAGTAAAACTGTAAATAATACCCTCTAAAATTAAAATTTCTTCTTCCTTTTTAAACATTTTTCCTTTCTATATTTTTTATTGTATATGATATATATATTGTTATATTTAGTTGTTAATTTTGCTTTTTAAATTTTCTTCATTATATTTACAATAACTCTAATTTCACATATTTCGCATTTGGGCTTTTCTTACGATACATTTATCCTGTCCATGTAAAAATTAAATAATGTGAATATACAAACCAGTATTTTTAGGAATAAATTTCATAAGTTCACGTTCAATAATTTCTGGATTGTCGTTTTTACAAAGCTCATCCGATTGGATAATCTTTTGACGTGAGTGTCTACAACAATTCCTTCCCGAATGTTCCAAAGTTCCCTAAACAACGTTTGCTGTTTTTCTTCCAACACCAGGGAGTTCTATTAATTCTTCAAGTTTTTCGGAATTATATCTTTTATATTTATCCAGCTATCATTTCAGCATTTAATTTTATATTTTTTTAGCCTTATTTTTATAAAAACCAGTAGATTTTATATATTTTTCAAGAGTTTCCTGATTCATTTTCCTATATCTGCTGGTTCTTTTACCACTTTAAAACAGTTCTTTTGTAACAATGTTTACGCGCATCAGTACATTGAGCTGATAAAATTACTGCTACCATAAGCTGATAAGGTGTTTCAAATTCAAGTGCTGCTTTTGGCTCACCAAATTTTTCTTTAGTATTGGAAAATATTTAATCTTTTCTTTTTGTCATTTTTTCTCCCTAAATTTATTGAATAGTTTTTATTATTTCCAAAAATAAAAATGTAACGGATAAAATAAATAAAAAGTATTTCTACTTTTTCCCTTTTCACCATTATATATAAAAAATAAAAATTAATGAAATTAACGAAAAATTGTATATCACTTTAAATTAAAAATATTTGGAAAAATAAGATTAATTAGATTCAAAATTAGAAAATTCATTAATATATAAAAGTTTATTATTTCTAAAAATATTAAAAATTCATTATTAATAAAATTCCGTAAGCTTTTATAATCTAAATTAAATTTTTGAGATAAAAAGTAATATGATTGAAATTAGAATAAATTTTATAATCCAATCAAATGGCGATTTTTAACCAAAAATTTTTAAAAATTAAAAATATAAATTGCCAAAAGCCCCAAAAATAATGTAAAAATACATTCATTGGATAATTATAGTTAAACAGAATAGACGGCATCTGAATACTTATAGCAAAAATAAACAATCTAAATAAGTATTTTTTTAAATCTCGTGTATGAATATATCCTTCATATAAGTGTAAATGCAAATATTGGAAAGGAAACCCGCTCAATAACATTTAATATTTTATCTCCGCCAACTATATAATGCCAATGATCCAACATTATTATTATTCCAATTATTTTTAAAATAAATAAATCAATGTGTCTCTAAATAGTATTTATTTTCTATAATAAAATATAAATATTTTTTATTTTTAACTTTTAAAACTTAAAAATTAGTATTTTCTGGGGAAATTATATTTTCATTATAGAAAAACTTTATTTATACAATTTTTATGTAATTTAACATATTTAATCATATCATTTTTCAATTTAATTTCAAGGAGTTTTTATATTTTAAAAGCAAGAAGAAAGTAAGATTAGAAAAATTTAATAAAAATATGATATACTATAGTAAATTATTATAAAAATACATTTAGGAGGAATTTTATTATGAAAAAAGTATATTAGCATTATTTGCTGTGTCTATGGTTATGTTTGCTGGAGATAATGAAACTAAAAAGGTTCTATGAACAAACTGCAAAATTACAGAAAAGATTCTTATTGCAATATTCCTAAAAAGTCATAGTGAGTTTAAAAATCAACAATAAAGATTACAGAGTTGATATTGACTTTGAAAAGTGCGTATTTGATGGTGAAACTACAATGATGTAAAAGTTGGTATTCTAATTCAAAACACTGAAAAAACTGAAAATATTTGAAAAATATAAATATATGCATTTAAAAAGCTGGTCGAAATTTAGTTTATGATTCAAAAATAATATCTATTATCATGATGGTTCATGGGCATTTAATAATGACAAAGCATATCCGACTGTGTTTGACGGAAAATAAAGAATTGAAAAATTTATTTGAAAAATATTTCACAATGTGATAAAATAAATAAATTAAATATAAAAATGAAAGGAGATGTATGATCAGGAAATTATCATTGCTAATGTTATCGCTTTTTATTGATGACGACTGTCGTGTGGTATCATGCAAAGAGTATAAAATGAAAGTAAAAAGTTACAACTGCAAAAGGTGATGTCAATATTAATTTATTGCCAGAAAAATCACCTATAGTAGCAGAAATTTTGTAAATTTAGCAAAACATGGGTATTACGACGGATTAAAATTCCACAGAGTTATTGAAAACTTTATGGCTCAAGGTGGAGATCCAACTGGAACAGGAATGGGAGGTCCAGGATATAAATTTGAAGATGAAGTAAATAATGGCTTAAATTTTTCTAAAGCTGGGAAATTGGCTATGGCAAATGCCGGACCAGGAACAAACGGAAGTCAGTTTTTATTACAACTGTTCCAACTGAATGGTTAAACGGTAATCATACAATTTTTGGAGAAGTTGTATCTAATGCTGATTTGGATATTGTAAAAATTGTCTAATGGAGATATTATGACAAAAAGTTACAGTTGAAGGAGATGTAGACAGCTTTTGAAAAACTCAGAAAAATAAAGCTGACAGCTGGAATAAAGTATTAAAACAAAATTTTTCCAAATAAATTTTAATTAACATTAAGAAAGGAACAAAAATGGCAAAAAGAAAAAGTAGTTTTAGCCTATTCAGGTGGACTTGATACATCAATTATTATACCTTGGCTAAAAAGAAAATTATGATTTAGAAGTAATCGCCTGCTGTAAAATGTCGGGCAGGAAGAAGATATGAAGCTGTAAAAGTAAAGGCTATCGAATCAGGAGCTTCTAAAGTTTATGTAGAAGATAAAAAGCTGAATTTGTAAAAGATTACGCTTTCCGTGCGTTAAGAGCAGGAGCAGTTTATGAAAATAAATACTTGCTTGGGACTTCCTTTGCAAGACCCCTTATTTCAAAAGTTCTTGTTGAAGTAGCTACTAAGGAAGGTGCAACATATATTTGTCACGGTTGTACAGGAAAAGAAATGACCAGGTTAGATTTGAAACTGAGTTTTTTTCTTTAGATCCAACACTAAAAATACTAGCACCTTGGAGAATGTGGGATATTTCTTCAAGAGAAGATGCAATTGATTATGCACAGAAAAATGATATAAAGATTACTGTAACAAAAGAAAAAAATTTATTCAAGAGATCAAAATCTTTGGCATATTTCACATGAAGGCGGAGATATTGAAGGGACTTGAAAATGAGCATAAGGAAGACATTGTCTATAGGATGACAACTCCTCCAGAAAAAGCACCCGACAAGCCAACTTATGTAGATATAACATTTGAACAGGGATGGCCTGTGAAAGTAAATGGTGAAGAACTGGAACCAGTAGAATTATTGACAAAGCTAAATAAAATCGCTGGAGAAAATGGTGTCGGAGTAATTGATATTGTTGAAAATAGACTGGTTGGAATGAAATCCAGAGGAGTTTATGAAACTCCAGGCGGAACATTGCTAATGGAGGCTTTAAAAGAGCTAGAAACATTGATTTTAGACAAAGACACATTTGACTTTAAAAAAGTGATTTCACAAAAATATGCAAGTATAGCTTATTCTGGACAATGGTTCACACCTTTACGGGAAGGTCTTGACGCATTTATAGATGAAACTTCTAAAAATGTGACAGGTACGATAAAATTGAAATTGTACAAGGGAAGTGTGAAAATAGCTGGAAGATTTACTGATTTTGCATTATATGATGAAGAAATTTCGTCATTTGGAGCAAGTGAATTGTACAGTCATAAAGACGCTGAAGGATTTATAAAATTATTTTCACTGCCAAATAGAATTAGAGCATACAAAAACATAAATAATTAGAAAAATATAGCAAAACTACTTTAAAGTGAACTCAAAAGTTATGATTATTTTAGTAAAAATCCTAGTTTTATCTAATTTAAATTAGTTTATTTTGAAGAAGTTGAGCTATATATAAAAAGGTGTATTGTCAAGCCAAGTGCAACAAAAAGTAAAAATAATATAAAAATATTTTTTTCTCAAGAGCAGAATCTGTCGTAATTTTATGCTATCGTGTCATCAAAATGATATTCTTCTGATGAACGGTAGCCCAATATTTTTGTACATCTTCCATTTAATGCTTCCCTGTATCTTTGTATCTTCTTTTCTTTCCCATTTTTCCCCTTTGATTGCATCAATTTCATAATGCCCTTTTTCTGAACGGCTGTTAATATGTTTAGGTCTTTTTCTCAATGGAATTTCCTAAAACTTTTTGTTCTTCTTAGGATGATTACTATAACTATTTTTCTTCTTTCTAGACTTAAGTTTAACAAGTCTTGGAAGCAAATATAGCTTTATTCCATCTATTTGTCCTCTATGAATCATTTTCATATACAGTTTTTAGTGGACGAGACAACTTTATCAGCATTGTTTGCACTTGATTATACAATACACCTTTTTTATATTTTGATTAACTTAATAATTGACATTCAAATTAATTAGGAGTAAAATGTATTTAATACAATTTCTATTTAAACCATTTATACTTTTTAAGAAAGAGACAATCCCTTTGTCATTAAATAAATAAAATTGGATTTAGTATATAGTTTTGAAAAAATATTTTATTTTTAGGAGGATGATATTATGAAAATCAGAAATCAATTAAAAAGTGTTAATTATTTTGGCAGGGATCTCAATATTGAGTACGAATCTTATTGCAAAAGAAACAGTGACTTATCCAAAAAGAAAGTAAATCCATCCAAATATTAGATTTGAAAAACTGAAAATTCATTTGGTATTTCCTCAAGTTCTGAAGGGCAAATACAATCTATATCAATTCTGGCGGGAAAAACCTCTTGAGCGTGTATTTGGAGCAGCAGAAGAGCAATAACAAATTTTCTGAAATAAAAATAACCACGTGATTATTAATGGCGGTATTCTTGCAACAAACGGATATTGGGGATGGAGTGAAAGACAGTAAGAGGTGGAAGTGTCTATGGTGGTGCTGGACAAAGTTCAGTAGTAAGTAATAATACAATAACAATAAAAGGAAAATCTAAAATTGGTGGTAATGTTTTATGGTGGTTATAGCCATAGAGGTTCTGCTGATAAATAATAAAATTGTAATAGAAGAGTAATTTAGTAACATTTGGGAAGAAAGTGTACTGTTTGGAGGAAGAGGAAGTCGTAATATAAACATAAAAGATAATAAACCTACACCTGTTGATGTCATAACTGGAAAATCACACTTGATTTGAAAGCAAAAAAATGTTAAAGTAAAGGATATTAAGAATTTTGAAAAAAATTGTATTTGAAATATCAAATACGGCAAAACAAAATGACAAAATACTAATTCTTACAAACAGTGAAGGAGTTGCTCAGAAAAGCCTGAAATTGTAAAAATTTTCTCCAAAAAGTTACAGATTTATCTGAAACTGAAAAAGGAAAAAATACTTAGTTGAGAAAAATAAACAAATTAACCTTGATATAAATGTAGTCTTTTAAAAATAAACCTGTAAAAAAATATAAAAAAATTTAAAAAGTTATTCTAATTAATGCAGAAATGGACTTAAATTGAGTAAACTGCCTGAAAATATAGAAAAACTGGAAAAGGTTATAAGTATAGGTAAAAATTTGAAAAAGATGCGAAAAACCTCTATGCTATAATTAATGCAAGTCTTGTGAGAAATTAGTGAATAAAAATAACAATATTGAAGAGGACTATCTGATAATTTTATAGTTTAGATAGTCCGATTGTTTTATTTTTTACTTTTCTTGATTTTAGAATGTCATTTAATTTTAGAGACAATCTTTCAATATTTTTTATTAATTTTTACTATTTTACACTAGTATTCATATTTCTTCTCATACCTCTAGGTGTAACTATTTTCCCTTTTTCACAAAAGTATTTGAATTTCCAATCAATACAATTGTAAGCATATTTATTTCAGAGTCAAGCATTTTCTCAAGTGTTGTAATTTCATGCTCTTCAGTTTCACGTCCAGCATTTCTTACAATTGCAACTGGAGTATCTTTTGATTTGTATTTTTAACATAATTTCTTAGTAGCTCAACAATTTGTGTTGTTCTGCCTTTGCTTTTTGGATTGTATAAACTTATGATAAAAATCACCTTGTGCTGCGAGTTCAATACGTTTTTATTAATTCCTAGTCTGTTAAAAAGATTACTTAGCTAATTGTTACATAATCGTGCATAATTGGTGTCTCAACGATTGCAGCTGCAGCATTTGCCGCAGTAATTCCTGGGATTACTTCAATTTCTACATCGTCCTTTTCATCAACAACTCATACATAATTCCAGCCATACTCGTATACTCCAGCATCTCCGCTACTAATCAAAGCTACATTTTTCCAGATTTTTGCAAGCTCTAGAACTTCGATACATCTGTCAACTTCTTCATCATACTTGAACTTTTTATTTTGCAGTTTCAGGAAAATATTCTTTAACCAAGTCAGTATAAGTTTTGTAACCAACAATTATATCACTTTTTCCATCGCTTCATAAGCCTTAAAGTCATATCTGCCTTTTTCCAGGCCCAATTCCTACTACATAAATTTTTCCATTTTTGTTCATCTCTCCTCCTAAATTTTATTATCTAATTAATTAAAATTAATTGTATAATTTTATTAGGGCGTGTCTGAAAACTATCGAAATGATGAATTTTTATAAATTTTTCCAAAATCAAAAATAATAAACACTGATTTTATCATGATTTGTATAATTTACAAAATCACATTAAAATATAGATTTCTGAGCTTTTCAGACACAGCCATATATTCTAATCTTCAAGATTCTTTATCTCTCTCTGGCTTTTTCCAGTGTTTCTAAATTACCAACACTTGAAGGACAAATAACTACATCATTTCTTGTTTAAATAAAAACAAATTTTTTCAAGCTTTCTTTTTCACATTTGCTATGTTTAAATAGTAGTCAATTCCTTTTTCATATTCTTTTTATAAAAATAATTTTCAATTTTTACCAACTGTATTTCTAGTTTTAAATTGAAAAACTTCCTCTTCTGTTAGCCTAAATTGCTCCTGAATTTCCTTTTTATCAATTTCAACTAAAAATCTCTTCAATTAATCTGACTTTCTTCTTCTGTTAATCCAGTCTTTTTCAATTTCTTTTTCAACTGATTTTTTTCCCAAATTTTAGCAATCAAAAATTGTTCCTGAATATTCCTTCTTCATTTTTCATAAATATTTTTATTATAACTTGGAGAAAGATTTTCATAATAATATTTTAGATAATCATAAAAACTATATTTTTATATAAGTCAAAATATTTTTGAATATTTCTTTTATTATTTTTATCTTCTGAAAGTTCTTTTGACATTGAATAATGGTTAAGTAAAATTTGATAAATAAAAATTTCTCTCATCTCTTTTTCAGCAATTTTTCTATTTTATCTTTTTACTTCTTCATCTAAAATACTAAAATCTGATTCAAAATATTCAATATACAAATCCACTGTTTCTAAAATAATTTTATCATTTAGTCCTATTTTTGATAAATCCTGCTGAATTTTTCCCTCATAGTCAGGGCATTTGCACTAAAACTTATTAAAAAGAAATAATGCCGTTACAATATTTAACATTTTTCTAATTTTCAATTTTATCCTCCCTATTCGGCATTGTATCCATCGTCCTTTTCTGTCTTAAATAATTCAGGATATTTTTCTCTTAGTCTATCTTCTTTCATTATTAGCCCATTTATACATTTTATTTGCTCTTTTTCTATTTTCATACTTAAAAGTTTTTACGTAATTTTTATCGCCACCACTTATAATTAAAAGCCAGTGCATTATTCCATTTTCAAGCCTGAAAATTATACCTTTTCAACATTTTCATCTGCTTTTATGCCATCAAGCTCATTAATCGCTATTTCAATCCCTTTTTCGTATCAGCAGAATATAAATAAGTCCAGATTTTTGCCATATAATACTGTAACTCAAGTTATAAATTTCTTCATCTGATATTCGATATTTTTCTTTTGTTGTGTCGTTTTCAATAAATTTTAATTCCTCATTTACCTCAACCAATCTACCTAAATTATAGTAGTATTTCGTTATTCCATCTCTCAATTCATCATTAGGAAGCATTTTATCAATTATCGTGTTTTTATATTTTTCTTTTTACAATTTTTCTTGATTTCTTCAGCTTTTTCTCATTATTTATAATCGTGTAATATTCGTATGAAGTCAATAATTTTTCGTGTTCATATGGATTATATTTCATAAATGCATCATAATATTTTTGTAGATAGCAAGATCTTTTTTCAATGCTTCCTTTCTTCTTCATACAGCTTTCTTCTTTATTTTGGCATTTTTATTTTTCATCATAATCTTCTCTTATACTATAACTTATACCTCTCCCATAAAATTGTAAAACCTTTTAGCAGCCACATAATTTCTTTTTCATCTTTTTCATAAATTCTTTCAAAAATGTCTATTTCTCCAATATCAAGTGTGGTAAATCAGATCATCCATTGCATAAAGCCTATCATAGTAATAGTTTCATCAATAATTTCCTGTTTCACTAACTTTTGACAAATCCTGCTAATTTTCTCTTCATTGAAAGCATTTAAATTTAGGGTTAAATGCAAAATAATGTAATGATAAAAGTATCATACATATTTCCTTTTCCTTTTTGATTTTCAATCTTCAAAAATCGACAATGTCATACACTATCCAGCTTTTTATGCTAAAATGCCTTTTTCCACTGGAAGCTAAAAATGCACAAGGTTCCAGAAACTCCATAAACCTCCAATGTGGTACAAATTCTGAACGCTCTTCAACTAAATCTTCCACTTTCAAAATTTCTTCCTTATCAAAAATTTAATTGAAATTCAAGTTCCTCCATTGCCTCAATAAGCCCAATTTCATCAGATTTTTACCCATGCAGATCCTGCCATTTTTATAGCTGAAAGCTCTAAATTCTGTTTATCCATTGTATATTTTAGTTTTTCGATAATGTGTTCTTTGCTAACTCCTCTTTTGCATCCAATACCACATAAAAATATTCTGCGGAATAATTTTTGAGATTTCAATATTTTTTCTATTTGACACAATTATTGCTCCAGCACTATTTTCATCGTGATTTACAATGTTTTTGGTAAATGAAGCTTATATTTTCTCCATTTACAATTAACGAAGTTACTCTCTTTTGCTCCATCCAAATCATTTAATTTGGCTTTTGATTTTTGTGATAATGTATCGACCGCTATTTTCCACCAACATCAGATGCTGTTGTAATTACTGGAATTGCTCCTATTCCATTAGCAATTTTTTTACATTCTTCATTTGCCCCTCCAAGATGTCCCGAAAGCAATGAAATCACAAAATTAGCGTGATCATCAATCGTTATAACTGCAGGATCAGTATCTTTGCTTTTAAATTTTCCTTCAATAATTCTCACAACTGCCCCAGTCGCTGCGACGAATATGTGTAAATCATATTTATTAAATGTCTTTTTCCAGCAAAAATTGGCACTCTTTCATTTATTACAATTAAATTTTCGTTATTTTCATTTTCAAGATTTAGCAAGTTAGCTACTCTTCCTGATACGTAAATATGCAAAATTATTGTACACATTTTTCTTTTTACTTTTAAACAAGTTTTATATCCGTTTTTGCTTACGCAATAAATTGCTGTTCTCATTTTCTCTCCTTTTTATATTTGATTTGTAAGCAATTTTTATACTTATTTTTAGTTTTTTCAAATATTCTATAAAGTTTACTTTTCTAATTGAAAAATTCTGCACTTTTCTTTTTCATCATCTGACACTAATATTACCATTATTCTCAAATACATATTTTCCAATATTATATTGTATTTTTATTGAATCTTCTGTCATCATTATTTGCAATATTTTTAAATAATAATCAGTTGCTTTTTTATAGTTTTTATTTTAAATTCTCCATTCTGTTTCAAATCTTTTTGCATTATCTCATTAATTTTCGAAAAGATTTAATAACAAATCAAAAGAGTAAACTAACTCATCTACAACACCAAATTCTCTTTTGTTTTCTTCTGATTGAAAGAAATCTTTAACTATTTTCATTTTTTTCAACTTGTTTTTTAGATATTTCCTGCATTTCTTTTCATCTTTTTCATTAGTTGCTGTATCTACAATAAGTTGGCTAAAATTTTGGCTGTCTCTCAATACATCAATATCCATCATCACTATTTCAATTAAATTATAAACAGCAGGCTTTTATCCTTATATTTTTCTTTAATTTTGTCAAAAATATTCTTGAGCCTTTTTCTTTTCTCCTATTTGGTAATAATAGTCCTGTTGACACTCCATTTTATCAAAAATCAGTAATTCCTTTTATCTTTTAAGTTTTCTTCATTTATTTTTGTGCCTTTAAAGTATTCTTATTTCCACCTTTTTCAAATACATTGACGATAGATACTGCTTAATTACGATGTTATTTTCTATCTTTTTCAGCAACGTTTTCTGCTTTCTGTCAATCAAACTGTCAATCTCATCTTGCTGTGGAATAATAGATATTTTCACCTCTTTGAATCTAAATAAAAAGTCCGATGTTTCATCAATTATACTTTTGCTTCACTCCTCTTTTTGAAAGCGTTTCCTGAACATTTTCCTCAAAGTATACGCATTCAAGCCAAAAATTTATTGTTAAAAAAACTGTAATTGCGAAAATTATTTTTCATAACCAATTTTTCCTTCCTACTTTTTTAAATTTTTCTAAAAATTTTTAAACTTCCATCCTAAACACATTAATTACCGCTGTTTCATAAGGATGAGCCTCTTTTACCAGATAATATGCCAGTTCTTCAAAATCTCTTTTTACTCGAAATCGCATTATTTTTCTCATTGGCTATACCTGCTTTTCCAACTTCCCCATCGAAAAGGACTCCCGCCTTCCAACGTTTTCCAATGCCCAACTGTATCAGTTGTAGAATAAACATCTGCATAAAACCCTTCTGTTAAAAAGCGAATATTTTTGCAAGTTTTTCCACAATTTTTCTACATAATTTTCTGGCACAAAAACTTCAAAACAGCTATATTTTTGCTTAAACTCTAGCTTTTGAGTTAATTACGTTGTCATTTTTCATAATCTAAAGTTAAGTAGAAAAATGGAGAATTTTCAAATAATAATTTTTAAGAATATTTTATCGCCTTCCCATAATTCCAAGTTTAAAACTTCATCTTTTCGAAATCCATTTCAACTCCTTCATCACATTCCTTTTCCACTCCAGAAAAAAATCTGAACTTGTGTAAACATATATAAATAAAGGCTCATCTTCATTATAGTTAAAAATCACAATTCCTCTATATTTATAAGTATTCAATTTATATCCTGTTTCTTCCCAAACTTCCCGCACCAAACACTGTTCAGGAGTTTCTCCATTTTCAAGCTTTCCGCCAACACCAATCCATTTTCCCTTATTTATATCAATTTCTATTTCTGTATAACATCAAATATTTATTATCCTTTTCAAGATAGCATAATGTTGCAATCATCTTTTTCTCCTCTTTTTATAATTTATTTTCCAAATACTTTTTAAAAATCGGAATATGACTAATTTCAGGAATCTTGCTTGCAAAAACCATTGTAACATTTTTTTGAAATTAGTTCAGTTTTTATTTTTGTAAAAACTTATCAAAAATCAGGATTTTTCCAATTCATTCAAATATCCTGCTGAAAAACGTTTCAAAATCAATTCTTCCTTTGTGATAATCTTCCCTAAGCTCCTTTGTAGGTGTAATTTCTTTTGCCCAGTAATCAATTTTAGCATCTTCTTTTTATTCCCCTTGCCTCACAGTCTATCTACGAACACTCTAAAAACCATCATTTTTCAGGTTCTTCATAAATTCTTTTCCAATTTAATCTATTCATTTTTAATCTTTCCTTTTTGAATTTATATCTTTTGTAATTATAACATATTTTTAAAAATACTTTTAAAATTTTTGTAATAATTTCAAAATTAGTTTTAGTACTAAAACCCATTTAAATAACGAATTTATATATAGCTTTTCCAATAAAGGATAAAAATCTAGTATTTCAAAATAATTAAAATATAATGTTTTAATAAACTGACGGAGCTTTTTATTTGTTCAATTACGACTGTTTGACGACCGGAAGGAGGAGTCTGGGAGGTAGACAAAAAGTCGTAGTTCAGCATAGGTGCAGGATTTGCGGCAATGAGCAATCATGAGACACTACAAAATAGTAAAAACCCTATATTTTAAAATAAAAATAATCTGATACTAAATCCCATTATAAAAATAGAACTATGTTAAGGACAAAAAGTTTTTAATTCTTTACTAATAATAGTATGTAATTCAAAAATTTATTAAATATTCGCTATTTAAACGGGGAATAGTATTAGGTTTTTATTTTTATAGTTTGATTTTTAAACAGATTTGAGAACATAATAAAAAGTCTATTATTTTTAAATAGACTTTTTGATATATAATTTATGTATGTTTAAAAATTAAAATACTTTTATAATTAATTATTTTTCTTACTTAAAAATTTCAAAAATAGCTGCCATATCTTGTTCTCCATATCCCTTCTTCTAAAGCTTCTGAATAATTTCTAGTTGTATCTTCAATTAGCGGTAATGATAATTTTCTATTTTCGATTTCTTCATTTGATAATTTCAAGTCTTTTGTCATATGTTTAAGCATAAATGCTGCAGGATATTCTCTGTTTGTAAACATATCTTTTTTTCCTGAAATAGTGCCGAACTCATTCTAGAATCTGAAATAGCATTTACAATAGTTTCTGTATCTATTCCAAAAATTTTTGTGCTAATAATAACACTTCACTATAAGCTTCTCCAAATATTCCAAGTAAAAGAATTCAATACTAATTTTTGCTCCAGTTGCTTTTCCTAATTCTCCAAAAATAATATGTTTTACTTCCTAAAAATATCAAAAATTGAATATAAATCTTTTGTATCAGCTTCATTTCCACCAACTAATATTAATAAAACTCCAGCAGTAGCAGCTCCTACTGATCCAGATACTGGTGCTTCAATATATTTTCCATCATTTTTCAATAACAAGTTTTTCCTACAGCTTTACTTTCAGTAGGGTGAAATAGTACTCATATTTACTATTTTTTTACCTTTTATTTTTGATAAAACATTTTTCATTTAAAATTTCTAATGCCGCACTGTAATTTGAAATCATAAAGAATATAGTATCATTTTGTTCAAAAAAATTTCTTCCACAGTTTTTTTGCGTTTTTAGCTCCTTTTTTTCTACAAGTGGTAAAGTTTTATCAAAACTTCCGCCTTTTCCCTGTCTTTTCCATAGTTTGCAAAGAAAGTGTGGTATAACGCTCTTGCCTTTATTTTTTTCTTCTTGAAAATGCTTTTGGCCTGCTTGATAGAAATCTTGAGCATTTATTGTAAACTGTCACATCAATAGAAGCTTTTAATAAATTTTCTACCATAGGAGTCCCCATTTGCCCCAATCCTATCCAACCTATTTTAGCCATTATTTTATTTCTCCTTTTGCAAATTTAACTAGTCCGCTCAACCAATCCTGATGCCCATTCATCATAACATTTGGAACACTTTGAGCTAATGCTTTTACAGGTGTTTACATTATTTTCTTTTATAAATTATCATATTCTAAATTTTTGATAACTCATAATAATATAATAACACGATAACATATTTTTGTAAATACACAATTTTTGTAATAAATTTTTGCATTTTATTATACAATCTATCACTATTTCTTCGCAGTAATCACATAAATTGGATTTTCTGCCATCATCATATTAAAAATCCTTAACTTTTCGATTTTTTTACTCACGATAATCTGACAAATATCCACATCTTTAAAGTCGTATTTTTCAATTCCTCAACAGCTGTAATATATTTTCCAGTACGATAAAGTTTAGTACTAAAATTCCATCTTCAACAAAGGTTATCATAAGAATATTTTATAATTTCCACCAGATTTCCAGCCGAACCTCCAATAAAAATTTTTATTAAACTTTTGTATTTAAAGTCTTTTAGTCCATCTGGAGCCATTCCTTTTATTACATTAAGATTTTTCTAATCCAAATTTTTCTTTATTTTTATGAATCAGCTCAACTGCCTCATCATTTCTCTCAATTACAAAAACTTTTCCATTTCATGCAAATCTTGCCATTTCCATACTACAGAACCAGTTCCGCCACCAATGTCAAGACAAATATCATCATCTTTCATCTCCATTTTTCCCAAGACTTACAAAACGAATCTCCTCTTTTGTCATAGGAACTTTTCCTCTTAAAAATTCTTCATCTTTTATATGGTACATTTATTACTCCTTATTTTAAATTATAGTTTAAAAGAAAGCCAAGATAAATCCTAACTTTCCATATTTGTTGTATTTTTAAATTAATTTTTCAATGCCTGAATTAGCGGAGCTACTTTTTCCACCACGATTAATTAACACAGAACAATCTAAATTATTTATGTTTATAATATCTGCTTCTCAGAAGTCCTCCAAACACTACTCTATCACCAGCTTTTTTTCCAGGAACTGGTATTATTCTAACTGCAGTAGTTTTGCTGTTTACCATTCCAATTGCCATTTCATCTGCTATTATTCCAGAAATTACAGCTTCTGAGTATCACCTGGAATAGCTATCATATCAAGTCCAACAGAACATACACAAGTCATTGCTTCAAGTTTTTCAAGTGTCAAATATCCTGCTTGTAGCTTCAATCATTCCTGATCTTCACTTACTGGGATAAATGCCCCTGTTAAGCCTCCAACACGAGTTGCAGCCATTGCTCCACCTTTTTTTACAGCGTCATTCAATATTGCAAGTGCAAACGTTGTTCCATAAGCTCCAACTGATTCAAGTCCAAATTCTTCAAGCACATTTCCAACACTGTCGCCCACTAGCTGGAGTTGGTGCAAGTGACAAGTCAATTATTCCAAATTCAACACCAAGTCTTTCGGCAACTTCCTTTCCGATTAATTCTCCCATTCTTGTGATTTTGAAACTTACTTTTTTAATTGCTTCCGTTATTTCATCAATTTTTGCAGTTTTTGAAATATTAGCAAGTGTGTGTCTTACAACCCCTGGTCCCCTAATTCCAACGTTTAGCACAACATCTGGATTTTCTACGCCATGAAATGCACCCTGCCATAAATGGATTATCTGGAACAGCATTTGTAAATACGACAAATTTTGCAGCTGCCAGTCCGTCTTTCATCTTTGGAAAGTTCAGCCAGTTCCTTTACAGTTTTTCCCATCATTTTTACAGCATCCAAGTTAATTCCTGACTTTGTAGAGCCTACGTTTACAGAAGAACAAACTCTGTCTGTTTCAGAAAGTGCCTTTGGAATACTGTTTATCAGCTTAATATCTCCTTTTGTGAAAACCTTTGTCCACAAGTGCCGAGAATCCTCCAATAAAGTCAATTCCAATTGTTTTTGCCGCTTTATCTAGTGCTTTTTGAAAAATTGTGTAATCTTCTGTATTTGTTGCATTTCAATTATTGAAATTGGAGTGACTGAAAACTCTTTTTGTTAATAATTGGCATATTGTATTTGCTTGCTACTTCATCGGCGATTTTTACTAAATCTTTTCCATTTTCTGTAATTTTTGTTATAAATGTTTTCTGCTGTCTTTTTCGACATCTGTATCAATGCAATCAAGCAGGCTTATTCCCATTGTGACAGTTCTTACGTCAAGATGCTGCATTTCTACCATATCTATTGTTTCAGTATCTCATCAGGTAATAAATTCATTTTTCCCTCCTAAATTTCTTTTATAATAATTGCTCTTGAAAATATTCTGAAAAATTATATTCTATGTATCGCCTTGAAAATATTTTTCATGCTGCAAAAAAACTCTTACTCCAATTTTTCTCCTCAACATCTTTAAATTTCTCTGTCAAACCTTTTTATATCTGTATTTTTCTGCTTCCACAAGCATAATCATCGTAAAAATATCATTTTCAAAGACCTTTTGATGTTATGTCAATAATATTTAAACTAAGTTCAGCTTAATTTTGTTGATACATTCTGCAACAATTCCTGTTTTATCTGTTCCAATAACTGTGATAACGATTCTATCGTTCATTCTGATACCTCCAATTTTAAAATTTAAATACTTTTAATATATTAAAATTATCTCATAAATCTAGGTATTTCATAAGAAAAATTTACATTGAAAATAGAGACCAGTATTTCAATATTTTTAATTTTTATACTAAAAAAATAAACGAAGTAAAAATACTTAGGAACAACCTAAACATCACATTAAATTTTTTATACACTATTTTTAAAATATTTTTATGAAGTATTGAAGAATCAACATCCTTTTTAAAGAAAAACCTAGTAAAAATAAGGGCTAAATTTTAAAAATAGTCCAACGTTAGTCCAGTAAGAAATTTTAAGAAAAAAATCTCTAATTTTATAAAAATTCGACATTATCTGTAAATTTTAAAAATAGAAAATCCAACTAGAAACAATATTAAATTTAGTTATTGTATCTATTTTTCTCACTCATGTTAATTTAGATAGTGAGTCTCTGTAAGAGCTGATTTAAGAGTTTATTTTTGTTATTCAAGGGAAATATCAAAAATAAGTTTTCAAACGTTCTCTATAGGGCTTATACAGAGTTATCCGAGATTGTATTTTTGACATAGTCTGGAGATAAAGTCCAGTATTTTGCAAAAGCCATCCCTATAAGTATGGCACTATTTTCTTGATTCTAATTAGTGTGGCTTTGAAATACAAATAATGAGAAAATTAGCAACCATTAATTTAACTTGTTTATTAAATTGTTATAAAAATTTTTAAAATTTGTAAAAGTACAACAAATAATGTATAATTAGATTGCAGATAAGAATACTTATACTGTATATCTGTGATAACTAAATGAAAGTTTAAGCATTATCTAAGAACTCCAGCTACAGAGCCACTATTTAAGTGGTATATACATAATTTTTAGATAAATTAATACAGATAAAAGGAAGATGGACATATAAAGAATACTGTATAAATAATGGTATGAAAGAAAGGAGTACATTATGGTTTATATTAACGATAAGGAAGTATCTAAAAAGGAACTGAACAAGATAAGTAAAAAGAATAGTTGAAAAATACTGAAACTATTGAGGATCTATAGAAATTATCAGATTTTAGGGCTGAACACTAAAAATAATAAAAAGTTTTGTATGGAGCTTTGAGAAGTATTATAAATAACAAGAAAATAAAATTACCGAATAATAGAAATTCAATAATTATTTCTCAAAGATTAAAAAGGTTGCCATCAATAATAGGGAAACTTAAAAGATTTCCAGAGTTAAGACTGGGAGAATGCAGGACTTAGCAGGAGCAAGAATAATATTGCCTAATATAAAGGATACAGAGAAAGTGGCAAATTACTTAAAATAAAGTTTATAAACAAAAAGACAAAAATAATTTTTATTTATTAGGGGAAAAATTATATCTTAGAGCCAAAAATGACGACTACAGATCAACACATTAGATATTTAAGTATCAAGGAAAAGGAAAAGAAACTTGAGAGGTATCAGATAGAACTTCAGATAAGAACTAAGTTACAGCAACTAATGGGCTACTTCAGTTGAAATAATAGACAGCATAAAACAGCAATCTTTAAAAACAGATGGGTGGAGATGTTTATTATAGGAATTTTTAAATTATCAAGTAAACTAATAGAATACATTGAATTGAACAAAAGAAATTTTCAAAAGAGCTAGATAAGTTGGAGAGAATT